>JGI24710J26742_10000251_pt1 | contig 50112 bp, 39 predicted proteins | sample BioPla2DNA2_FD_26742 | JGI IMG/M metagenome (IMG submission 26742) | reverse complement strand
GGGAAGTGCATATTTTGAGTGCTGCAGCATTCCTGTCTCATCGGTAAGCCGGAAGATGTGGTCATCTTTAAAAGTTTTGTTAGAATAAATCATTTTCATCATAACACCATGTTGCCCTGAGGCTTCAATCCTTCAAGAATATCTATAAAGAATTGGGCATAATGATTTGCAACTTCTTCCCACATCATCGTTTTGCCGACACTCAAAGTTTTTTCTTCCATTTCCTTTTTTGCTTTGGGATTATTCAGAACATACATGATATGCCTTGCCAATGAATCGGCATCATTAAACCCTGCTAAAAGCCCTCTTCCCTCCGAAAGCATTTCTCTTGCATAGCTGTATGGAGTTGATACTATAACCCTTCCGCAGCCCACAGCATAAGCAAGGGTTCCGCTTACTGCCTGGTCTTTTCCCAGGTATGATGTCATGTAGATGTCTGACATTTGGAGATAGTGCATGATTTCGTCCTTGGAAAGGTACTTATCTACAAACCGAACATGTTCGCCAATTCCCAGACTATCGACCAATTTTATAAGTTTTTCCCTGTATACTTCGCCCGATTCCTTTTTCACACAGGGATGTGTCTGTCCTAGAATCAGATAAAGGATATCTTTATGCTCCTTAGCTGCCTTTGCTATGGCTTCGATTCCATACTCCAATCCCTTTCCCGGGCTTAAAAGTCCAAAGGTACTTACAAGACTCCGTCCCGAAAGACCATGCTTTTTCTTCAGCTTTTCTCTGGATTCGAGAATCCTGTAAGGCACTCCATGATGTATCATTTCAATCTTTGAAGAGGCTATATCATAGACCCTTTCAAGAATAGGTTTTGTATTTTTTGCCATAGTAACAATCTTTGTGCTCTTTTCTCCAAGCAGCCTCAAAACTTCCCTTTGCTTTTCGGAAGGCTCGGGAAGAACGGTATGGAGTGTTGTGACAAAGGGTATTTTAAGGTTATCAACAAGGTCAAGTATGTACTCGCCTGCCTCCCCTCCGAATATTCCATACTCATGCTCTACAACAAGAAGCTCAACATCCGAATTGTTAACGGCATCCGCCACATTTTTGTAACTTTCCCTGTCATGCTGCCAAAGCTCCATCATAACTCTGCCGCTATAAGTATAATCATTATTGCTCACAGCAATTACTCCGGGCTTGTCTAAAATCTCCACCTTATCAAGTTCCCTTACCAGATCCTGCGTGAAAGTGGCAAGACCACATTCCCTTGGAGGGTAAGTGCTCAAAAATGCAACCTTACTTGTTTTATTTGAAACCATACTAAATCCTCCTGTCCAATTTAATGTGCTACGTTTTCCAGACTTAAGGTATTCCTTTTGCTTAAGAAATACCCCTTATACGGGTGCATAAAATAAATGTGAAGAAAAATATACACCCCCTTTATACCGCTATCGGACAGCTGTAATTTTCAGCTAAAATAGAATTATTCTTCTCGCTGTCTTTATCAATCCTGCAGTTGGACATAACCACTGAGTTTACAACCGCCGCTCTGCTTCCAATATCAACATGATCCCATATAACACTCCCTAAAAGCCTTGCACCCATCCCTACAAAAGAATGAGCATTTAAAACGGTATTAGGGCCTATAACAGCTGATGAGCCAATTTCAACATTATCCCCTATATACACCGGGTCGATTATTTGGGCGTCGGGGCTTATATTTGCTGTCTTGCTTATGTATTTGGGGTTTTCTCTAAAGTTATGCTCACTAATGGGCAATTTTCCTTCAAGAATATCGCTGTGAGCCATTAGGTATTTTTGAGGCGTACCTATGTCAAGCCAATAGGAACACCCATCATATACTGCTAAATTATATCCCTTTTGAAGAAGATGCGGATATGTTTCCCGTTCAATCGACACCGCCCTTCCCGAAGGAATCTCATTCAAAAGCTCCGGTTCAAAAATATATATTCCTGCATTGATCAGATTGGAACAGCTTTCATGGGGTTGAGGTTTTTCCTTGAAGGCTTTAATAAAGCCATTTTCATCATGCTCAATTACCCCATAGGCTGAAGGATTGTCAACCTTCGTTACTGCAATGGTTGCAATAACTCCTGTTTGCTTATGAAAGCGTATCATCTTGGAAATATCAATGTCGCTTAATATATCTGCATTAAACACTATAAAGGTATCATCTGAAAAGTTTTGTGCATTTTTGATTGCTCCGCCGGTGCCTAAAGGCATATCCTCAGAAATATAGCTGATTTTTACTCCCAGCTTACTTCCGTTCCCAAAATATTTCTCAATTATATGAGGCTTGTAGCATGTGCTTAATAATATTTCATTAATGCCGTGTTTTTTTAGGTTTTCAATATTCCTTTCAAGAAGAGGTCTGCCCATAATCGGAACCATTGGCTTAGGCAAATCATTTGTAATTGGCTTTAAACGGGTTCCAAAACCTCCTGCCAAAAATAACGCTTTCATACATATTCCCCCTTTGTGATAAGTTTATTAATTCACTAATTACTATTTACAGGATAGAGCCAATTATTTATAACATAATGCATTTATTATTCCATCAGTCACCCGTTCAGCTCAAACTGAATGCATTAAGGGCTTCAGTGAGAAATTCTAACCCCACTAAAGTCAGAAGGAAAGACTCTGCCTTTATTTCAAGGAGGCTAAAGATTGCTCATCGCCTGAAAGGCTAAAACGACAAAAACCCCTTGAATTCAAGGAGTTTTCATTTTTAAATTTATGAATTATTATCTGGAGGCACCACCCAGATTTGAACTGGGGAATAAAGGTTTTGCAGACCTCTGCCTTACCACTTGGCTATGGTGCCATATACAGAAACCAGACACCGGCATGCTTCCGATCTCTAGTTTCAATATTTTGGAGCGGGTTACGAGATTCGAACTCGCGACTTTCACCTTGGCAAGGTGACACTCTACCACTGAGTTAAACCCGCATATTTATTTCATGTACCTAAATACTGGTGCCCAGAGCCGGAATCGAACCAGCGACACGAGGATTTTCAGTCCTCTGCTCTACCAACTGAGCTATCTGGGCATATTGGCGACCCGGAAGGGGCTCGAACCCTCGACCTCCAGCGTGACAGGCTGGCATTCTAACCAACTGAACTACCGGGCCATGTGTGGTGGGCACTATAGGGCTCGAACCTATGACCCCCTGCTTGTAAGGCAGATGCTCTCCCAGCTGAGCTAAGCGCCCACACAGTCAGTATCGACTAAGCGACAATAGATAGTATACAAAAATAATTCTTCGAAGTCAATACTTAAATTTCTACTTTATCAAATTTATTATTTAATCTCTCTTTAAATCTTGTTCATACTCAATAATGCAAAGATTCTTTTGATATTCATTCTATCTTCCAGCTTTATCTATCAAGCTTAATAAGTCTTCCTCAGAAAATTGATACTTTTTATTGCAGAAATGACACTGAAGTTCTGCCCGATGATCCGCATTAACAATGTCCAATATTTCTTTTTTGCCTAAGCTGATAACGCCTCTCTCCATTCTCTCTCTAGAACAATTACACATATACTTGCATGGCTTCTTATCTATTATCTTAATATCCTTTTCTGAAAGAATCATGTTTAATATATCCTCCGGCAACTTGCCCTCGGACAACAATCCGGTAACTGATGGAATGGAGTTTATTTTATTCTCAATAAACGTTATTGTCTCTTCATCCGCTCCTGGCATTAGCTGAAGGATGAATCCGCCGGCACTGGCTACAATTTGGCTTGCATTGGTCAGTACCCCCAGTGAAGTAACTGTCGGAATCTGCTCGGAATATGCATAATAGTACGTTATATCTTCAGCAATTTCGCCCGAAACAAGATCAACATACCCAACATACGGCTCCTTTAATCCCATGTCCTTTATTACATTCAGGTAACCTTTCCCAATAGCACCGGCAACATCGAATTTGCCCTCGCTGTTCAGAGGCAAATAAACCAATGGACGATGGACATACCCCTTTACATTTGCTTGTGAATCGGAAACAACTACAATTCCCCCTATAGGGCCATCTCCCTTTATTTGAATCGTAATGGTATCCCTTTCTCCCTTAAGGGTTGTAGACATCATTGCTGCTGCAGTTATTGTCCTGCCCAATGCCGCTGTGGCCAATGGAGACAGACCATGTGTTTTCTGTGATTCCTTAACCATATTGGTTGTAGTTGTTGCAACAGCTCGTATAGTCCCGTCCCCTGCCGTAGCTCTAATAATGTAATCTTCCATAAATTACTCCCACCTTCATAAAAGCTTCGTTATAACACCTCGGTTCAAAGAAAATTTTTCGATTTGTAAATTTTCCATATTGAAAACCCCGGTATAAAAATACCGGGGCATGTGGCCATTTTATGTTAAATCTTTTAGACTAAATTAGGCCTTTGTCACGTTTGAAGCTTGAGGTCCTTTTGCACCTTCAACTACTTCAAATTGGACTTCAGCACCTTCTTCCAATGTCTTATAGCCATCCATGTTTATTGCTGAAAAATGTACAAAAACATCATTTCCGCCTTCTCTCTCAATAAAACCGAAACCTTTTTCAGCATTAAACCATTTTACTCTTCCTTTTTCCATCCTGCACTCCTCCTGAACTTGATACTTTAACTTAGCTTGCATATCTTCGATGCTTTTACTAAATCTATATTAGTTTATCACAATGTTTTATTGCTTGTCAATCTGATAATTACATTTTAGCGATAATTATCTATTATTTTCATTCCCAATCCATTGGTATTTCTAGGGGTTCCACAAATATTTATTCAAGTTTATTTTTCCGCCTTCATCAAAAATTATGCCTTCTTGTTCAAGCAATTTTTGTTGCTCAAACTCACCTCCAAAAGCAAAACTGGAACTTATTTCTCCCTTTCGGTTTACAACTCTGTGGCATGGAACTTCACCACAATATGGGTTTTTATGCAATGCCCATCCCACTATTTTAGCCTTTCGTGGATAGCCCAACATCTTGGCAATTTGTCCATAAGTCGCAACCTTCCCCCTAGGAATCTTTTTCACTACTTCATAAACATCTTCAAAAAACGACATCATTTGCCTCCTTTTGTGCAAACAAAAAAAACTCTCTGGCTTTTTTGGGACGGTGAGCTTAGCTTTAAGTTGTCATAAACATTCAACAATTCCATTTTGCTTCCAATTACCATGTTTTTTAAATCCTCTATATCATAGCATCTCTCATAATGAATTTCATCATACCTTTTGTAGCAATGTCCATCTTTTATAAAAAAAGTTAAATCAAACTCGCACAGTCTTTTTTTTCTGTCAAAGAAATTTTGCCATATATAACAAATGTCTTCGGTCACATCATAAAACACATTATCTTTAAGTATATTCTCAAACTTATAAGGCGTGTTAATATCAAATATAAACAAACCTCCGGGATTTAAATAGTTCTTCACAAGACCAAAAACCTTTTTTATATCTTTTTTATATATCAGGTAGTTTATGCTGTCCATAAGACAAACTATTGCATCCACCGTTCCATACAGCTCAAACTCGGTCATGTCCTGATTAAGATAAAGAATGTCCCGGTCAATGGACTTATCCTTTGCACAGCTTAACATATCCGCTGATGAATCAATGCCAATCATGTCATAGCCTCTTTTGTCCATTTCAAGGCAAAAACTGCCGGTACCGCAGCCAAGATCTAATATTAATGACGGTTTAACATTATTCACTTCGAAAATCTTTTCAATATAATCCGCCCACTCTTTATAGTTGACGTCATACATCAGCTTATCATATACATACGCAAAACTTGAATATATATTAACCACCCCGCCAAAAGCATAAAGTACAGTGTCTACAATAGGCTTTCCATAATGTTTGCTCCATAATAATGCAATCAGCTTTTTAAAAACAAACTGCATAGAAAGCGAGTTAATTATAACACACCATACCAGCACCTGCAACGCGGCAAAAAAACATGGGTGCATTAAATAGACAAAATCGAAAGAGCATCGAGCCCTTTCATTTTTTCTTCATCTCACTTCGTGAAATCTCACTAACTGTGGAGAAAAATATGGAAGAAACATTGTGAAGCAAGTTGTAGCCTCTTGTTAATACGACGTGGAAAGGGAGAACATTGTCGTTTAACTTATCCTCTCCATCAGAACTGTCAATCTGAAACAAGTAGTACCTTCTATCCCTTGAAACACCCACCATATCGCTTATATTAAAGCCATTATCGAATTGTTCGACAGCTATAACAGTTCCGCCCAAATCATCGGTTTCTCCCACTGCTATTTCACCATTGTTTTGTATGGCAGGTGTTTGGTTCTGCAAAACAGTGGGTGCGGGTATTATCTCACTGTCGTTTCCTTTGCGGAAAACCAAATTGTTTGAACAACCTGCCAAAAGCATTACAGTCAAATTCAGGTATTAATGTGTAAATTCATTTATCCATTACAAGTAAACTGGCATATACCTTTTCCTTTCTTATATTCATGATTTATAAAAGTAGATTCTACGCATGCAAACATCCTGCATTTTGTCCTCTACTAAAGATACTTCATTAATTCACTCCTTAATGCTTCAAGCCCTGTTGATGTCTCGTGTTTATATACTAAACTAAACACGACATTAATGTTATTGGTTGAACTTCGTTTTTTGATTATATATCTATTTTTGCCTCTCCTGTCGGATGATATATACATATTTTCAGGCAAATAACGCTGGTCTTTTGATAATTGGGCACTGGATTTCAGTGTCAATGAAATTCCCTTGCCATCATATTCAAATCCTTTTATTCCAAGCCCTAACCCGCTAAAATGTGTTTGTGCCAACGTTTCCGCTAACTCGTATTGATAATTTGGCACCTTTCTCGAACCGCTCCTCTTTCTTCGAAGGCAAGCATGAACATAGAAATTATCCCTTAACTGATCAATTGGCACAATTGCTTTAAAACTGCCTATTCCTTTTGAAGTTATGATAAACTTGGAGCTTTTGGTCTTGTAATGATTAATAATCCAATTTATTAATACAGACTGCAAACCATTAATCGCGATACCCCTCTGTGTAACTTCAGAATATGTATTAATGTTTTGGTTTAAATGTTTTATTATTTTCTCCGAATTACTGTCGGAAGGAAATTTATTATCCCTTGAATAAGTATATTGCACCTTACCACAGGACTCAATAGGAATAAGTGAAAATTGACCGCTTTGAGCCGGGGATAATTTTGCTTCAATGGAAAATATATGATCTTTACCTTTATAGACCATAATATCTTCGCCTAATGAATCGGATCCACCCTCACATTTGAAAGTAAAGGGCAAATCTTTAAATACATTGTTTAAGTATTCACAGGCTTCAAGTTCAAACTGTTGCCATCGTTGCATATACTCACCTCTTTCACAATTAATAAAAAATATTTAAAATGTTACATTTTGCTTATTATGATGTTGTTTATCCATGCGATAATCTATCTTCAACGAAAATATTAATTCAATTCGCAGGGATATATTAAATCCTTGCCTCTTAATTTATCCATAATTTCTATTATCTTTATTGTATCATAAAATGTCTGTTTATCACTCTCTATCTTATTCTTCTGGAGACACTTCATGACTTCTATTGCCTCATAATTTTTTCCGTTTGATTCATAAGGGACATTAATATGTTCTTCTTTTTTATCATTAAGCTTTATAACAAGCTTTGACGGAAAATAAAAGTCGGGAACAAGAATATGCCCCTTAGTACCGTAAATCGTAAAATTTATCGGTGCAGAAAAAGTGCAGGCAGAAGAAAGCAACGCCGTTTCGCCCTTATCAAATTTCAAGAGATAGTGGGACTCTTCATCCACACCGGTTTTTCCTATATTTAAAGTTCCGGTTATTTGAACGGGATACTTCTCTAGAACCATGCATGCAAAGGCAATTGGGTATATCCCCAGATCTAAAAGAGCTCCTCCTGCCAAATCAGGATTATACAACCTGTGCACAGGGTCAAAGGGAACATCAATACAAAACTGACCCTTCAGGGTTTTTATTTCACCTATCAGACCCTCCCTTATCATACTGACTAATCTTGAAAGAGCCGGTGAAAATCTTGTCCACATAGCCTCCATTAAAAACAGCCCTTTAGCCTTAGCTGTTTCAATAAGCCGTGAAGCCTGATTTTTATTTAACGCAAAGGGCTTTTCACAAAGCACATGCTTATCATTATTTAGGCACAGCATAGCATTTTCATAGTGGAAATTATGAGTCGTAGCAATATACACCACATCCATCTTCTCATTTTTTACAAAATCATCATAATTGTCGTAATAGTACGGTAAATCAAACTCCTCTGCAAATCCCCTTGATTTCCCCGTTTTTGAAGCCGCAGCTATTAAGTTGGCACCCGGAACAGCTTTCAGTGCATTTGCAAATTCCCTTGCAATGCTTCCGCAGCCCATAATTCCCCAGTTAATTATATCTTTATCCATTTAAGACCTCGTACAAATACCGATAATTACTTTTTATTTCTTACAAGAATATATTACCACATTCCATAATATAATTCCATATTAAACTACTATTAGGGTATATTTAAAAAGTCGGGGAAAAATATAGGGATAACTTGAGTTTCTTGAATGCTTTTCTTTACTTAAATCATATGTACTCCTTTTAATATAACGTTTATGCTTAAAACAAAAGCTCCGGGACATCGAGTCCTTTCCCTTTTTGGTCATTTCACTTCGTGAAATCCCACTAAAAAAATATCTGGATACTCCCTACGGAATATCCAGATATTTTGCATCATTATGGTTTTATGTCAACATGTCAAAAGGCAATTATCCAATATGCTACAACACTATTGCAATGTACTTCATTACTATCGCGTTAGAGATTTTGTCCGGCAACGCGACTCTGTTTTTCCATCTGCATTAATTTCTTCCTTTTGGTAATAAGACCACCGATACGCCCTGTCTCTTTGGCGGTCAAACTCTTCCAGCCATACTTCTTCACCTTGTCAAACAATCCAAGCTCAATAATTATCTCATTTTTAATTTTTTCATCTAAATTTTCCACTTCATCCCACCTCCTNTGGTTATTATGTACAAAACCACATAGGAGTATACACTTTTTTAGTGAAATTTCTCAATTTTTTCAACAATGTAAAAGTTCAAGGGCATTGAGCCCTTTCCCTTTTTTGAATAAAATTATTACAGACAGCTCAATTTTTCCCCAATTGTTCCTCTATTGCCTCAATTGCCTTTCTTAGCTGTGCGTCATCCTCCCGCGGTACCTCGGATACAGGATAATTTTCATATTTCTCATCCAGTTCTACTACTATATCCGGTTCAATCCCTTTTTCATGTATGCACTCTCCCGAGGGAGTAAAATACCTTGCTATAGTCACTTTTATGCCCGATCCATCCTCAAGGTTTATTACCGCCTGAACCAGTCCTTTTCCAAAGGTCGTTGTACCGATTAATTTTCCTTTTCCATAATCCTTAACTGCACCAGACAGTACCTCCGAAGCACTGGCACTGTATCCATTAACTAAGATACTCAGTGGAATATTTAATTCCGTTGAATCCGACTTCTTTTCAATTCTATTGCCTATACGGTCTTCTGTATATACAATCAAGCCCTCAGGCAGTAACCTGTCTGCGATGGCTGAAACTTCGTCATAATCGCCGCCCGGATTATCTCTCAAATCAATAATTAACCCTTTTATACCCTGATCAAGAAGCTTGTTTAAGTGGGTACCAAAATCTTTTGCAATGTCACTATCAAACATTGTTATTCTTATATAGCCTATGTTTTCCTGTAGCACTTCACTATTTATGTTTATAATTTTGATCTCTTTTCTTGTAACATCAAAATCTAAATATGTTCCCTCGGAAGGTCTAAATACTGTAATTTTGACTTTTGTATTTTCTTCACCCTTAATCATACTGACAATTAAATTGTCATCCCTTATAGTTGTTACATCTTTATCGTCAACCTTTACTATCTTATCTCCGGGCAAAATACCTACTTCCTTTGCAGGAGAATCCTCAAAAGCCTCAATAACCGTGAGTATCCCATCATTATCCATGTATATTGATACACCAATTCCAACATAGCTACCCTGGGTTTTTTCGTTAAATTCCTTCATTTGTTCTTTTGTAAAATAAACAGTGTAAGGATCATTCAAAGAATTAGCCATTCCGGCAATAGCTCCCTCGAGCATATCATTCTGATCAACTTTTTTATAATAATAAGTATCTAGAAGGTTTTTAACTTCATTAAATTTATTTATATTCACAGAATCCACATTGTTTTTATCAAAGGTTATAGCATGTTGCGGGTCAAAGCCCTTTAAATCCTTATATTTCTCGACATCCTTCTCAGACATTATAACATAATGCGGATTACTATAATGCCAAACCAAAAAACCATAGCCAGTAATTGTTGAAGAGAGAAATACTGCTATTAGTATAGGCAATACTTTGCCAGTAATCAGATTTTTATTCAATTCGAGAACACTCCCCTTGTTATAATTTGTTGAATCTTATTAATACCCGACATCGATTCGTGTACTAGCTTAATTATAGAATAATCCATAATTTGTTGAACCTTATTAATACCCGGTCAAATGCATATCATCTCAGAGTACCATAATATTCTATAAAAAAATCTTCTGTATCCTCCACTTATAGAAGTGGAGAACATTTATCGTTTCATTATATCATATGCTTGCACTTTTAATAATATTTTCAGCCCATTTAATTTTTAATCGTCTATCTTGGTAACGCCCTACTAACAATTAAGCCCGTACCACAAAATGTACGAGCTTTATTTCTAGTATGGCATTATAAACAACTTACTCCATACTGCCATTCCCTATGGTTTTACATAATTCAGAGGATTAACCGGGGTGCCGTTTTTCCTAACCTCAAAATGCAAATGTGGCCCTGTGGAAAGCCCTGTGCTCCCGACCTTCGCGATTGTATCACCGGCATTTACCGAATCACCTACACGCACAAGAAGCTTGCTGCAGTGGGCATATAGGGTAGAAATTCCTCCGCCATGGTCAATTATCACAGTATTCCCGTAACCGCTCTGCCATCCTGACACTATCACTACTCCCTTGTTAGCGGCAATTATCGAAGCACCGTTACCCGCTGAAATGTCTATACCATTATGCATTCTATACACTTTAAGTATAGGATGAAGTCTGTTACCAAAGTAGGATGAAATTCTTGTACAGCTCGGAGTAGGCCAAAGCATGCTTCCCCCAGCATAACTTCCGCTTCGTTGAAGACTCTTTATTTGATTGGCCAGTTCATTGGACTTTCTTAATAGTTCATTCTCCTGCTGCTCAAGCTTCTTTAGCTGGGAATTTATATTGCTGATTTCTTTGTCGAGACCGGATCTTGTTGCCCTAATTTCATTTAACTTGTTTAAAGATGCATCCGCACTTTCCTTAACTGTATTTCTCTTCTCTACTGCAAGCTGTTTTTTAAACTCGACATCTGCCTTTGCGGCCTTAATGTCCTCAATAAGCTCCTTGTCTTTTTTACTTATGGCAGAAACAATCTCAAGCCTATTCCAAAAGTCAACAATGCTTTCTGACTCTGACAACGATTCAATATATGTAACATTAGAGTTCTGATACATTACTTTAAGTCTAACCTTAAACAGCTCCATCTGTTGATTATACTTATCTTCACTTTCCTTTATAGCTTCGTCAATCTTTTCGATCTCTTTATTTAGCTCATCAGCCTGTTGAATCAGAGAATTATACTCCTGAGTTTTTTTCTTCTCCTCCGATTCCAAGAATTCCTTTTCATTTTTGATAGAATCCAGCTTGTTCTTCTGTTCCTTCTTTTGCCTAGATATGTCATTTATCTTGTTGTCAACAGTTTTTTTCTGCTTCTGAGTGTCGGAAATGGTATCTCCGAAAGCAGGAATCATTACCGTAGAAAACATTAAGGTAAATACCATAATTATTAATACTGCCTTTTTCACTGACCTAACCCCCTTGACCAAACCAGAATTTTATCCTTTGTTTATTTTATATTTATACTCTTAAGTACTTCCGTATTGATATAATACTGCCTGATGCACCCACTAAGGCTCCTAAAAGGCAAGACATAAAAATTAGTTGAAAACCTACATCGTTCATTCCCACAAGATTTACCATTAGAAAATCACTCTCTACCCATCCACCTCCTATATTGTAAATAATATATAAAGTCGCAAAGCTTACAAGTGCCCCTATTAATCCAATAATTATCCCCTCAACGATAAAAGGCAATCGAACAAACCAATCTGTAGCACCAATATACTTCATTATATTGATTTCTTTTCGCCGGGCAAACACAGTTAACTTAATGGTGTTGGAAATTATGAATACAGCTATCACCACAAGAATTGTTATCAAAAATGTGCTTCCTATCTGCAAACCTCTAAGTATTCTATTAATAAAGTCAATAGCCTTTCTTGAGTACCTTACACTATCCACACCGGGATAGTTCTTGTATCTTTCCACAACATCCTCATAATCGGCTGAATTGTTAAGTTTAATAATAAAAGATACCGGCATAATACTCTCGTCAAGACCTTCTAGAACATCCTTATCGTCCCCAAGCATTTCCTTAGCTTCTTCAAAAGCCTGCTTTTTATCAACCACTTCATATTCTTTTATCCTTTTATCACGACCTATTGTCCATTCAAGCATTCCAATCTGGTGACCATCCATTTCAGGGTTGCAAAATACCTGCATTTCAGGCTGATCCTTCAAAAACTTGGTGTTATGATTTATATTAACCGTAATAATCCAGAAAAATCCCAAGATTACCAAGGATGCTGCAACAACGCCCATTGAAGCAAGAGACATAAGTACATTTCTATAGGTATTAATGAACCCCTCTTTAACAACATATTTTGCTGTTCTTAACTTCATTTTCGTACTGTCCTTTCTCCTGATCTCTTTTAATTTCTCCTTTTTCGATAGCAATTACACGTTTTTTCATTTTATCAACAATGCCCTTCTCATGTGTGGCAACAATCACAGTAGTACCCCTATAATTGACTTCCTGTATCAATTTCATTATTTCCCATGCTGTTTCAGGGTCAAGATTTCCTGTCGGTTCATCAGCTATAATAAGGGAAGGATTGTTTACCAGTGCCCGGGCAAGAACAACCCTTTGCTGTTCTCCTCCAGAGAGTTGGTTTGGGTAGGCATTTGCTTTCCTACTCAGTCCCACTAATGCCAAAGCCATTGGAACCTGTCTTCTGATTTCTTTTGGAAGTGCTTCTGTAATCTGCATGGCAAATTCTACATTCTCATAAACAGTTTTATTGGGAAGTAGTCTAAAATCCTGAAATACAACCCCCAAACTCCTTCTGAAGCTGGGAATCTCTTTTCTTTTCAACTGAGAAAGGTCATAACCATTTACAAAGACCTCTCCTTCCGTAGGATCCTCTTCTTTTAATATGAGCTTTAAAATCGTAGATTTACCTGAGCCACTTGGTCCTACCAAAAAAGCAAACTCACCTTTTTTTATAGAAAAATTAACATTGCTTAACGCTAATGTCTCGTTTGAATACTTCTTAACCACATTCTTAAACTCTACCACATTAACATCTCCTAAAATTAACACCTTCGGATTTAACCCGGCATTTTAATTTTATCTTTCGTGCAATATTTTATCGCAAATATTATCATTTGGCAATTATTTATCGGAAATTGCCCTAAACCGTCATGCAAAATTCTGGTTGCTATCGAGGTATTTTTTAACAAGTATCGCAACCTTAAATATTATTGCATCATCAAACAGTCTCAGATCAAGTCCCGTAATCTTCTGAATCTTATCCAACCTATACACAAGGGTATTCCTATGGACAAAAAGCTGTCGGGATGTTTCGCTTACATTCAGGTTATTTTCAAAAAATTTAACTATTGTGTTCATGGTTTCAGAATCTAAAGCTTCAAAGGCTCCATCCTTAAACACTTCCTTTAGAAACAACCGGCAAAGCGTAGGCGGAAGCTGATATATCAACCTGCCAATACCAAGCTTGTTGTAATCTATTATATTCTTTTCGCTTTCAAATATTTCTCCTATTTGCAAAGCCGTCTGTGCTTCTTTGAAAGAACGTCCTATCTCTCTGATATTATCAACAACAGTTCCAATCCCGATTTTAGACTTTATCATTCCCTCAGTAGATAAATTATCTAATATAATCCTTGCATTTTTATTTACTTCTTTATAATTATAGTTTGAACCTAGCTCTTTTATTAGTACGGTTGTCTCATCGTCTAAAATTATAACAAAATCTTTGGCTTTTCTTGGAAAAAGTCCTTCTATTATCTCGTATGCATAAATATCCTTTGCTGGTTCTGTCTTTATTAAAAACGCCACTCTGTATACATTATTTGTAATATGCAGTTCTTTAGCTCTTAATGTAATATCCCCAGGTAAAATATTATCAAGTACGACACTTTTAATAAAATTAATCTTATCATACTTTTCGTCATAATATGCCTTAATGTTAACAATATTAAGGCATATAAGTCTCAGGTATTTACTGTTATTAGAATCATCCGAGCTTATAAATGCAATATATTCCATCTTGTTTTTTATATAAACTTTTTGAAAAGATTGTCCCCTAATCACCATGAAAATATCATTAGCTTCCATTACTTCATCGATCAACGGATTGATCTGCCCTACTCTTTCCTCATTTGAGCATGCTAAAATAAGACCGTTTTGATCCATAATACCAATTTCTGAATCAATGGTATCCTTAACCTGATTCATGAGGTTCTGATAAAGTTTTATCGACACTCAACCACCCCCATTATTAGACGATTTAATAACTGTACTCAATCACTGGCATTTTTCATAATTGACTCAAGGGGCATTCCATCAACAATCAATACTGTAAACAAACCCTTTTAATTATTATTTCTCATTTTTCATTATACACAAATATAGATAAAAGCTCAAAGAAGAATATACCTAGGCAGTGAATTAAATAAATGCAAGGAAAAATACTCCATAAACTTGAGTTCCGCATTTTTCTTCACTTAAATAATATATATCCCTGCTCCGCGAACCACAAAGGGGAAAGAATAATTATTCTTTCCCCTTTGCCATATCCATTAAAATATATTTTAATTCATTATAGCTCTTTCAGTTTCTTTGTCAAAAATATGAATCTTGTTGGTATCAAGAGCAAGCTTAACTACGTCTCCAGCTCTTGCCTTAGTTCTTGGATTAACTCTCGCTGTAAAATCAACATCCCCTACTTCCGTATACAACAAAGTTTCTGACCCCAGCATTTCTACAACCTCAACCTTTGCATTTACTATGCTGTCTGACATTGATTCAAGGTAAACAGCTTCGTCGTGAATGTCTTCGGGACGTATGCCAATTACCACTTCTCTTCCAACATACTCGCTTCCCTCGAGTTTCTTTGCCTTTCCCTCCGGAAGCTTAATATCTTCCTTACCAAACAGCAAATGAATCTCTTCCCCACGTTTTTCAACCTTTGCATTTACAAAGTTCATCTGTGGGCTTCCGATAAATCCTGCTACGAACATGTTAATAGGTCTTTCATAAAGGTTATTTGGGGTATCAACCTGTTGAATATATCCATCCTTCATAACTACGATTCTTGTACCCATGGTCAACGCTTCCGTCTGGTCATGAGTAACGTAGATAAAGGTTGTCTGGAGTCTCTGGTGAAGTTTACTGATCTCAGTTCTCATCTGAACCCTAAGCTTTGCATCAAGGTTTGAAAGAGGCTCATCCATCAAGAATACCTTCGGGTCACGGACAATAGCACGACCTAAAGCAACCCTCTGTCTCTGTCCACCGGATAATGCCTTCGGCCTTCTTTCCAGCAAATGCTCTATATCAAGTATTTTTGCTGCCTCTAAAACTCTTCTTTTTATTTCATCTTTAGGCATCTTCCTGAGTTTCAAGCCAAACGCCATATTGTCGAAAACAGACATGTGAGGATACAATGCGTAGTTCTGGAAAACCATTGCTATATCCCTGTCCTTCGGAGCAACGTCATTAACCAGTTTATCACCTATGAACAATTCTCCTTCGGTTATTTCCTCCAATCCAGCAACCATTCTCAGTGTAGTAGTTTTTCCGCATCCAGATGGCCCAACCAATATTATAAATTCCTTATCCTCAATATCTAAATTAAAGTCATTAACTGCAGTAACCCCACCTGGATACCTTTTATAGATTCCCTTTAGTTTAACGCTTGCCATTTTTTCCCCTCCCAATTTTTTTCGAACACAAATAATATCAATATTAATATAACATTTCAGCCAACCCTCAACTAGTATACTTTTTAACAAAAAAAAATAATGTATTTAGTTACTTTGCATAAAGGTAAACAATCATAATACCTTAAACAACGTCATTGCAAGCGTTCACGCAACTTACTGGAAATAATTTTAGATGAAACCGGTACAAAAAAATTTATTAAAAAGTAGGGAAAAACGTGACGGGAAATGTAAGCAAAGCAAAGAAAACACCGGAGTTATAAAAGAATTAAAAAAGATAAGCATAAATCAATTATTTATTGTTGCATTTTTATACATTTTTATGTATAATTATAAATATTATTTTGCATGGAGGTTTTTCTTATGAAACTAAATGAAATAATTGAACTGGATAAAAAGTATTTTATGAATACATTCGGCAATAGAACTCCTGTATGTTTTGACCACGGCAAAGGAATCAACCTCTGGGATCTGGATGGAAAGAAGTATTATGATTTTCTTGCGGGGATAGCAGTAAGTGCTTTAGGGCATTCACACCCTAAGCTTATCAATGCCATAAAGGAGCAGGCAGAAAAATTAATTCACTGCTCCAACCTTTATTATATAGAACCTCAGGCAAGACTGGCCAAGATACTGGTAGAAAACTCTTGTGCTGATAAGGTGTTTTTTGCGAACAGCGGAGCGGAGGCAAACGAGGGAGCTATCAAGCTTGCCCGCATCTACTTCAAAAAGAAGGGCATGCCCGAGAAGTTTGAAATAATAACTCTGGAAAAATCCTTCCACGGAAGAACACTTGCCACCATTGCTGCAACAGGCCAGGATAAATACCAAAAGCCTTTTAGTCCTCTTACGCCCAGCTTTTTAAAAGTACCTATAAATGATTTGGAAGCCCTTCGTAATGCTATTAATGATTCAACCTGCGCCATTATGATAGAGCCTATACAGGGAGAAAGCGGCGTAAACCTTACCACCCTTGAGTATATGCAGGGAGTCAGGAAGCTTTGTGACGAAAAGGGCATATTCTTAATATTTGATGAGGTTCAATGCGGTCTGGGACGTACCGGTAAGCTTTTTGCGTACGAACATCTTGGTATAGAGCCTGACATATTCACCCTTGCCAAGGCTTTAGGCGGTGGGTTCCCCATCGGTGCCCTGTGTGCAAAGAAACATGTGGCAAGTGCCTTTGAACCGGGAGACCATGGCTCCACCTTCGGCGGAAATCCTCTTGCATGTGCAGCGGGTTTGGCAGTTATGGACACTATGATAAATAACAACCTAGTTAAGAATTCAGAGGAAATGGGCTCCTATTTTATTGATAAGCTCTCAACGCTTGCCAACAAGTATGATTTTGTCAAAGAAATTCGTGGAAAAGGACTCATGATAGGCATTCAGCTTTCAATAGAAAAGGCAGTGGAAATCAAAAATAAATGTTTTGACAAGGGTTACCTCATTGGAAGTGTAGGCAACAACATTATAAGGTTATTGCCGCCTTTGATAGTTACAAAAGAAGACATTGACGGCATGGTCGACGTGTTGGATAATATATTTCAAGAATATTAATATTTGAGGAGATAAAAGTATGAAATCAGTATTAGTTTTGGAGGATGGAACATATTTTCCGGGCGAAGCCTTCGGTGAAGCCGGGGAAACAGTAGGAGAAGTTATATTTAATACAAGTATGACAGGTTATCAAGAAATAATAACCGACCCCTCTTATAGAGGTCAGATAGTCGCAATGACGTACCCATTGGTTGGAAACTGCGGCTTTAATCAATACGATAATGAGTCATCCAAAAGTCATGTTCAAGGGTTTATTGTTAAAGAGCTGTCCGATACACCAACCAACTGGCGTTTTGAGATTACTCCTGACGAGTATTTCAAAAAAAGCGGTATTGTTGGAATCAAAGGTATTGATACCCGTACTCTTGCCCAGCGTCTAAGAGATAAGGGAAGCATGTATGGGATAATTTCTACCGAAAGTGGAAATATTGATATTCTTCTTGAAAGGCTTATGAAAAAGAAGCAGGAAAAAAGGAACTTAGTAGCAGAGGTCACAACAAAAGCACCTATTCATAAACCAGGCAACGGAAAACGAGTTGTGGTAATAGACTTTGGAGTTAAAAGCAGTATAATTGAATCTTTAGAAAAGAACAGCTGTGATATATACATTCTACCGGCTACATCGTCAGCCATGGAGATTTTTGATCATAAACCCGATGGCATACTTCTGTCAAACGGTCCCGGCAACCCGGCTGAACTCCCGTCAATTAAGGCCACCATACAGGAGCTTATAGGCAAAAAGCCAATTCTGGGAATCGGTCTTGGCTTCCAACTATTAGGGCTTGCCCTAGGTGGTAAAACCAGTAAGCTGAAATTGGGGCACCACGGATGTAATTATCCCGTTAAAGACTATAAAACGGGAAAATGCCATATAACGTCGCAGAGTCATAATTATGTTTTGGAAAACAACTTTGGAGACGATGTGGTTGTTACTCAAACAAACATAAACGACAATACCGTAGAGGGATTAAGGCACAAGCAATATCCCTTGATTGGCGTGCAGTATCATCCGCAAACAATTTCCGAGGACGATACTTCCTATGTTTTTTATGATTTTTATAAAATGATTGACGAATACTCAAAATCTATATAATAGCAACACGGGAGGTTCAAATGCCAAAACTAGAGGAGATAAAAAAGGTTCTTGTCATTGGGTCAGGACCTATTGTTATCGGTCAGGCTGCTGAGTTTGACTACTCGGGAACGCAAGCATGCAAAGCGTTGAGAGAAGAAGGAATTGAAGTCGTTCTTGTTAACAGCAATCCCGCAACCATAATGACCGACACCCAATCAGCAGACAGGGTGTATATTGAACCTATAACCCTGGATATTTTAAAAAAGATAATAAAAGAGGAAAAGCCCAATGGAATCTTAGCTTCCCTTGGCGGTCAAACGGGCTTAAACATGGCAGTTGAGCTTGCCGAGGACGGCATTTTAGACGAAATAGGAATTGAGCTTTTGGGTACATCTTTAGAATCAATAAAAAAAGCAGAAGACCGGGAATTGTTCAAGGAAACCATGCAGGAAATAGGCGAAAAGGTTCCTTTAAGCACAATTGTGACCGACCTTGAAAGCGGCGTAAAGTTTGCCGAAGAGGTGGGGTTTCCTATCATTATCCGCCCAGCATACACATTAGGGGGCAGCGGCGGCGGCATTGCCCACGACATGGAAGAGTTTAAATACATATGCGGCAAAGGTCTAAAGCTAAGCATGATACATCAGGTTTTGTTAGAGCAAAGCGTAGCCGGATGGAAAGAAATCGAGTATGAGGTTATGAGGGATGGAACCGACAACTGCATTATAATATGCAATATGGAGAACTTCGACCCCGTCGGGGTTCATACCGGCGACAGCATTGTTATTGCACCTTGCCAGACTCTATCGAATGTTGAAGCTAAGATGCTAAGAAAAGCTTCCATAAAGATAATCCGTGCTCTTAATATAAAAGGCGGCTGCAATATACAATTTGCCTTAAATCCCAATAGCTTTGAGTACGTGGTAATTGAAGTTAACCCAAGGGTAAGCCGTTCTAGTGCTCTTGCTTCTAAAGCTACGGGATATCCCATTGCCCGCGTGACAGCTAAAATTGCAATAGGTCTTAACCTTGACGAGATTAAAAACTCAGTAACCCAGAACACCTATGCATGTTTTGAGCCTTCCATAGATTATGTGGTTACAAAGGTTCCCCGTTGGCCCTTTGACAAGTTTATAAATGCCGACAGGTCTTTAGGAACTCAGATGAAGGCAACCGGCGAAGTAATGGCTATAGGCAGAACCTTTGAAGAATCCATACTGAAGGCTATTGACTCTTTGGACATTAAAATGAATTACCAGCTGGGTTTGAGCCTTTTTGACAACAAATCCACGGAAGAACTGCTGGATTTTATAAAAGTTGCAAGGGATGAACGTATTTTTGCTATTTGCAAGGCACTCCAAAAAGGAGTAACCATAGAAGAAATAAGTGCAATTACTAAAATTGATATTTTCTTTATAAAGAAACTTCAAAAAATCGTTAACCTAGCGAAAGAAATAAAAAACTCAGGTATTGCTTGGCTTGATTATGATCTTTTTGCCCGAGCAAAGAAAATGGGGTTTGGAGATTCATACATTGCAAACCTTGTAAATGTACCTCTTGAAACGATTTTAGATCTTAGAAAAAAATATGCAATCCGTCCGGCGTATAGGATTGTTGATACCTGTGCCGGTGAGTTTAAAGCGGTAACCCCCTACTACTATTCAACCTATGGTGAAAAGGACGATGTCGTTGTTTCCGACAAAAAGAAGGTTATAGTAATAGGCTCCGGACCTATAAGGATTGGCCAAGGTATTGAGTTTGACTACTGCAGTGTTCACTCGGTCAAGACTTTGCGGGAACTGGGAATTGAATCAATAATAATAAACAATAATCCGGAAACGGTAAGTACAGATTTTGATACATCGGATAAACTGTATTTTGAACCCCTTACCAAAGAATGTGTTCTTGATATTATAGACAAGGAAAAACCTTTAGGAATAATTGTTCAATTTGGAGGCCAGACATCTATAAACCTTGCAGGCTCCCTCGCCAGTGAAGGCGTAAACATCCTTGGAACTTCGGTGGAAAGCATTGATATTGCAGAGGACAGGGATCGGTTTATGAACCTTTTAGAGGAGCTTGATATACCTTTGCCCCAAGGAGACACCGCTTTCTCCTTTGACGAAGCCATGGCTATAGCAAAGAAAATAGGATATCCTGTTCTGGTAAGACCTTCATATGTCTTAGGCGGAAGGGCAATGGAAGTAGTTTATAATGACGAGACTTTGAAAGAATATATGAACCGGGCTGCTTATATCTCAACAAANCATCCTGTCTTGATAGACAAATATATTNACGGAAAGGAAGTTGAGGTGGATGGCATCTGCGATGGCGAAGATGTTTTAATTCCCGGCATCATGGAGCATATTGAAAGGGCCGGTATCCACTCAGGAGACAGCATTTCGATATATCCACCCCAAACCCTTGATGAACATATAAAAAGCACGATTGTGGATTACACAACAAGACTGGCAAAAGCCCTTAAAATAGTGGGACTCTTTAATATTCAGTTTGTCATTGACAACAATAACAAGGTCTATGTCATTGAGGTTAATCCCCGGGCAAGCCGTACCATTCCGATAATGAGTAAAGTTACCGGAATACCTATGGTGGATGTCGCTACAAAGTTTATCCTCGGATATAAAATGAGGGATCTGGGATATACTCCCGGTCTTTACAAAGAATCGGAATATGTTGCTGTAAAAGCACCGGTCTTCTCCTTTTCAAAGCTCACTACGGTTGACACATTCTTAGGACCGGAAATGAAATCCACCGGAGAAGTAATGGGGGTATCAAAGGACTTTCATATAGCCCTTTTCAAAGCACTTGCTGCCTCTGGCATTAAAATACCCTCCGGAGGAAATGTACTTTTGTCCGTAGCCGACAGGGATAAGCGGGAATGTGTTGAAATAGCCCAGGCTCTTTCAGATCTTGGCTTCAACTTGATGGCTTCCGAAGGTACCTACACAAACCTTTCGGTTCTTGGAATCGAGGTAGAGATGGTATCGGACGATGAAATGATTGAACTGATTAAGAGCAATAAGATATCTCTGGTAATAAACACACCAACCATGGGTAAAATACCCGGAAGGCTGGGATTTATACTAAGGCGGACATCAATTGAATATAATATTCCATGTATAACTTCTCTTGACACCGCAAGATCAATGATATCGATTTTAGAACATATGATCTCCGGAGAAGACACTGAAATATACCCGCTTGACATGTATGCCAAATAACTCTATAACTTACGGTTAATTTATGCTAATTAAATTATTTATTACATATGTTTGTTTTTGAGCCTAAAGAGGCTCTAAATTTATCATAAAATTATAGTTTACTTAAAGCTAAAAGCTAAGAATTTATAAGATTTGGAGGCGTTTTTTATGAAGCATTTAATAAGTCTTCATGATTTATCAGTTGAGGAAATAGAATCCACGCTAAAGCTTGCCGAAAAATTAAAAAAGCAGCTTAAAGAAGGAGTTTCCCATCAATTATTAAAGGGTAAAACCCTTGGAATGATTTTTACAAAGTCATCCACCAGAACTCGTGTATCTTTTGAAGTCGGATTGTACCAGTTGGGAGGGTATCCCCTGTTTCTAAGTTCAAATGATATACAGCTGGGACGCGGCGAGTCCATTTATGATACGGCTCAGGTTCTGTCAAGATATATAGACGGAATAATGATAAGAACCTTTGCCCACAGCGATGTGGAGGAGCTTGCGAAATATGGCAACATTCCCGTTATAAACGGTCTTACAGACCTTATGCACCCTTGTCAGATTCTCGCAGACCTTTTGACAGTTTATGAGCATAAAGGAACATTAAAAGGATTAAAGCTTGCATACATTGGAGATGGCAACAATGTTGCAAACTCACTCCTTCACGGCTGTGCAAAGGTAGGAATGGATATTGCCGTTGCCTCACCGAAGGGTTACCAATGTGACAGTAAAATAGTATCTGAAGCCCAAGAAGACGCAAAGGTTTCAGGATCCAATATCATATTAACGGAGGATCCCCTTGAGGCCATAAAGGATGCGGATGTTGTTTATACCGATACTTGGATAAGCATGGGGCAGGAAGAGGAAAAACAGGAAAGAATAAAAATATTTATGCCTTATCAGGTAAATAAAGAGCTGTTTTCAAAGGCTCATCAAGATGCCATATTCCTGCATTGTTTACCAGCCTACAGGGGTTATGAGGTCACTGAAGATGTCATTGACAGCCCCCAATCAGTTATTTTTGATGAAGCAGAAAACAGAATGCATGTCCAAAAAGCAATAATGGTATTGCTTATGGGGAATAGGTAAATGGTGGCGATATGGATTATTCATTTATTATTAGAAAAGCTCAGCTAGAGGACGTAGAAGAAATTCAAAGGATTATAAAGGAAGCCTTCAAAAAGTATATGAAGGAGGCACAGCTTACGGGAACCATGGAAGCCTTAGAAGAGTCCTTGGAGGATATAAAAAAAGATATTGAAACTAAAGAAGTATTTATCGCAATTATTAACAATATTCCGGTGGGAACAATCCGGGTTGAAACCCTGCCGGATAACACAGCATACATAAGCAGGTTTGGTGTGCATCCTGATTACCACAACATAGGTGTCGGAAAGACCATGATGGATCTTGTCGGCAAACTTCTTGTATCTAAAGGAATAAGAAAGGTAAGCCTCCATACTGCCTCAAAATATTCAGAACTTATGCGTTTCTATTATGGCAGAGGGTTTTATGTGGAGTCAACCTCAAAAGAAAAGGGTTATATCAGATCCCTTTTAGTAAAGGATTATGAGTAGATTTTATAATCTACTCATTTTTTTATATCAAAATAGACTCGTTCCAAAAAAATTAAGTTTTCCATGTGCTATGCAGGAACAAAAATAACGATACATGATTATAACACGTATTTATAGCAAATCTCCTTAAGGCAAGTCGATAACAAATGACCTGCTGAACCTATTAAAGGAGTTACATTTAAATTACGATAACATAACTTTCATACAATTCATTAATAAGTTTATCATTTCCTGGATTTGTGACACAAACTCTATCGTGAAAACGAATATATAGGTGAAAGTGGATTGCGGGATTTTTTTTGGAGGGATTTGTATGAGAAAAGTCAGGTTGTTTGTTTTAGTACCCGTAATTGCTCTATTGTTGAACGCTATTCCTGTATCCTTTGTTTTTGGAGTTACATATGGCGATTTAAACTTCTTACTCTAAAGAGAGCTGCTTGGATAGACAATTCCGGTTGGGAACCAGCCACGAATCCTAGCTGGCCTAATGGTGGATGGGGGCAATAATTTAATTAGCTAATACACCTCACCTTAATTTATTTTTAGAAGCTTCACCAAAGTCTTTGCTGGAGCTTCTAAGCTTATTAGTGGGATTTCACGAAGAGAAATGACCAAAAAGCTCAAGGGCTCGATGCCCTTGAGCTTTTGTTTTTGGTATAAGGCTATCTCATTTTTTCTTCACATTCATTTAATATCTCTGATTCGTAATATGGGCTGTTAGGATGCATGTGACTTCACATTCATTTAATGTGAATATAGATGCCATTTTCGACCATCCTAAGCCTCTATGCATCCTAGAATACGGCAGTAGACAGATATCTTTCGCCAGTGTCCGGAAGCAAAGCAACAATAATCTTTCCCTTATTTTCAGGTCTTTTGGCAATCTGGGTTGCTGCAAAAGCGGCTGCTCCAGAGGATATTCCTACCAACAGTCCTTCGGTTTTTGAAAGCTTTCGTGCAGCATCAAAAGCTTCTTCATTAGTAACCTTATAAATCTCATCTACCACCTCTTTATTGAAATTAACAGGTACAAAGCCGGCACCTATTCCCTGTATTTTATGAGAACCTTTATTTCCTCCGGATAAAACCGGGGAATCCGAGGGTTCAACAGCAACAATCTGCACACTGGGTTTTCGTTGCTTCAATACTTCGCCCACACCGGAAATTGTTCCTCCGGTACCGACTCCTGCTACAAAAATATCCACCTGTCCGTCTGTGTCCCTCCAAACTTCCTCCGCTGTTGTCCTTCTGTGAATCTCTGGGTTTGCAGGATTTGTAAACTGTTGAGGTATAAAGGAATTTGGCATTGACGCAGCCAGCTCCTCAGCCTTTCTGATAGCTCCGCCCATGCCTTCAACTCCCGGAGTAAGTACCAGTTCGGCTCCCAATGCCTTTAGAAGATTTCTTCTTTCAATGCTCATGGTTTCAGGCATTGTAAGTATAACCCTATAACCCCTTGCAGCAGCAACAAAAGCCAGAGCAATACCTGTATTGCCACTAGTCGGTTCTATTATGACAGTATCCTTATTTATCAAGCCTTTATCTTCTGCATCTTTTATCATTGCATAGCCAATCCTGTCCTTTACACTGGATGCAGGGTTAAAGTATTCCAGCTTTGCAATAAGCCTGGATTCCAGTTTGTTTTCCTTGCTGTAATTGGACAACTCTAAAAGTGGAGTATTCCCAATAAGATCTGTTAGATTCTTTGCTATTTTGGACATTTAACCGCCTCCTAAAATTTTATAGTTTAAGCCTTAATGCGTTCAATAGCTCTACGCCTCCATCGTTTTTTGCAGTGCTTGTTCAAGGTCATAAATAAGGTCATCCGCATCTTCGATACCAATCGATAACCGTATCTGTTCAGGGGTTACCCCGCAAGCCTTTTGCTCTTTTTCAGATAACTGGGAATGGGTTGTTGATGCAGGGTGAATTACTAAAGACTTGGCATCAGCCACATTTGCCAGCAGTGAAAATATTTCAAGGCTTTCAATGAATTTCTTTGCAGCCTCGATTCCACCTTTGATTCCAAAAGTAAATATTGAACCGGCTCCCTTTGGAAGGTACTTTTGTGCAAGCTCGTAATACTTGTTGCCTTTTATGCCCGGGTAGTTTACCCATGACACCTGGGAATGATTTTGAAGGAAATCCACCACCTTTTTGGTATTGGCAACATGCTTTTCAACCCTTAACGAAAGGGTTTCAAGGCCTTGGAGCAAGAGGAAGGAATTAAACGGACTTATGCATGCACCGGTATCCCTCAAAAGCTGCACCCTGGCTTTGGTGATATATGCCAGAGGACCTAANGCTTCAAAATATTTCAGGCCATGATAGCTCGAATCCGGTTCTGTAAAACCCGGGAACCTTCCGCTTCCAGCCCAATCAAACCTTCCCGAATCAACAATAACACCACCGATGGATGTTCCATGTCCGCCAATAAACTTTGTTGCGGAATGTACGACAATATCGGCTCCAAACTCAATAGGTCTTATAAGGTAAGGTGTCCCAAAGGTATTGTCTACAATAAGCGGTACACCACTTTCATGAGCAATTTTTGCAACAGCTTCAATATCAATTAAATTGATTCCCGGGTTTCCGACGGTCTCTATATAAACCGCCTTTGTCTTTTCATTAATTGCTTTTCTAAAGTTTTCCGGATAGTCGGGATCTACAAAAACAGTATTAATACCAAGTCGGGGCAGAGTCGTTGAGAACAAGTTATACGTGCCGCCATAAAGCGTACTTGCCGAAACGATTTCATCACCGCTTTCGGCGATATTAAGTATTGCATAGGTAATAGCTGCCGAGCCCGAGGCAACTGCCAGTGCCCCCACACCTCCTTCAAGTGCAGCCATTCTTTGCTCAAACACATCATTTGTTGGATTCATAATTCTTGTGTAAATATTGCCGGATTCCTTTAATGCAAAAAGGTTAGCAGCATGCTCGGTACTATTGAATACGTAGGAGGTTGTTTGGTAGATTGGAACCGCTCGTGACCCGGTAGTGGGGTCAACCTTTTGACCGGCATGAACCTGCAGGGTATCAAATTTAAATTTTCTTTCAGCCATAAACACATCTCCTTTCCTATATACAACTTTTCTTATCGATTTTGTCGTGTTTCTCTCATAATTATATATAATACATTGTATTATCGATTCCGTTTCGTTCTCGATAGTCGTAGGCTAGATCTTCAAGGGTCAAAGAATCCACCAGTTCATTAAGACGGGCATTCATTTTATCCCATACACTGGTTTTGATACAATTCCTAATAACCGACTCGCTTCCGGCGGTATTATCTGAATCCTCATCAATCACCGAGAGGGAGCCTTCAAGAACTCTTAAAATCCTTCCCACCTTTATATCGGAGGGACTTTCGGATAATAAGTATCCACCCTGTGCACCCTTAATGCTTTTAACCAATCCTGATTTTCTCAATTCAGAAAAGACATGCTCTAAGTAGTTTGTCGAAATACCCTGCCTTTGAGCAATACTACCTAATGCTACATGCTGCTCTTCGTTTGAGTACACTGCCAGATCAATCATTGCCCTAAGTCCGTATCTTCCCTTGGTCGAGAACTTCATACAGCTCATCTCCTTCCTTACTAATCCTATATGTTTTATATTATAATGTTTAAAACTTCCTCTGTCAATAACTGTTTAGATATAATAATCCAATTCTGTGTTTAGTGGAATATTACTTTTATAGCATTCAACCAGATCTTCAATTGTAATTGAATTTGCAACATCGCTCAAGGTATTCATAACCCTTTCCCAGAAACTCCTTGCTGTGCATTTTTTATACCTATCGCAGGTATGTTTTGCTTTTTCGGTAATACAGACCACTGGTGCAAACGGACCTTCCAAGGCAGTTAATACATCACCTACCGTAATTTTGGAAGGCTCTGTGGAAAGAGCATACCCACCCTGAGTACCCCTAGTGCTTTCAACAATCCCTGCCCGTCTTAATATTAAGAAAATCTGCAACATATATGCTTCAGAAATTCCACATCGTTCGGATATGCTTTTCAAATTCACACGCCCTTCAGATGAATGAATTGCAAGGTCAACAATTGCTTCCAATCCATATCTGCCCTTTGTAGAAATTTTCAATTTAATCACTCCCATGAATTGATTTGCCATAATATTTTATAACTATAAATCTTTTATTTAATTTCATTCAAATCAAAGGGTGTTTCCTGATATACGTAATAGTTCAGCCAGTTGGAAAAAAGGAGGTTGGCGTGACCTCTCCAATTAATAACCGGCGACTTTTTGGGGTCATCATCCGGAAAATAATTGGCTGGAACTTTAATATTAAATCCTCTTGAAATATCTCTGTCATATTCTTCTTTTAAGGTAAGCCGGTCATACTCGGAATGACCGGTCACAAAAACCTGTCTGCCGCCATCAGTCTTCATAACGTATACGCCTGCTTGTTCTGAATCCGAAAGTATATCAATCTCCTTTACCTTTTCAATATCTTCTCTCCGTACTTCTGTGTGCCTTGAATGCGGGGCAAAAAAGCATTCATCAAAACCTCTTAACAACATTGTGTTGGGCTTGCAAATACGATGCTCGAAAACACCAAATATTTTTTCCTTCAAAGGATACTTTTTTATGCCGTAATGGTAGTATAGTGCTGCCTGGGCACCCCAGCAAATATGAAAAGTAGAATACACATTGCTAAGACTCCACTCCATTATGGTTTTAAGCTCATTCCAGTAATTTACCTCTTCAAACTCCATTTGCTCAACCGGTGCACCGGTAATAATAAGACCGTCAAATTTCTCATGCTTTACTTCATCAAAGGTTTTATAAAACTTTGTCATATGCTCCCGAGAAGTGTTTTTTGATATATGGGTCTTCGGATGTAAAAGCTCAATTTCTATCTGAATTGGCGTATTACTAATCAAACGAAGAAGCTGTGTTTCCGTAATGATTTTTGTTGGCATTAAATTCAGTATTGCAATTCTTAAAGGTCTGATATCCTGTTGCAGAGCCCTTTGTTCGTCCATTACAAATATATTCTCATTGGTAAGCGTTTTTTTCGCCGGTAAGCTATCAGGTATTTTTATAGGCATGTATTAAACCTCCCATACATTCGTTATCCTATATATTTACTCGTATTATTTGCAATTATAGCATATTTGAAAAGGTTTTCATACATAAACTTTTGATGTGAGTGCATTAAATAAACGTGATGAAAATAATATACAGCCTTTTGATGTGGGTGCATTAAATAAATGTGAGGAAAAATAATATACAGCCTTTTGATGTGGGTACATTAAATAAATGTGAGGAAAAATAGTATCTGATAGGTGATCATGCCTTGATTTTTATTATCCCTAGCTTTTAAGGTAATCGATATACTCTTCCAAACAAAATCCCTTTGATTTGATAACTTCTGCGTGCTCTTTTCCCACATATCTGAAGTGCCATGGTTCGTATATAACCTTTGTTATCGACTGTTTGCCATCGGGATACCGTAAAATTTTATGATCTGTTTAGCAATTTTAAAAGAGTCATTTTATATAAAACTATAAACTATTGAACCACAAAAATGGCTTGACATACCATTTTGCTTATTATATTATACTTCCAAAAGATAATTAGAATTTATAGTTTTTTGATAGTGCCAGTTTAATAAGTGAGGTGAAGTTGTCGTGGCAACAATAAGTGAGACTGGTGCAGTTTCCGGGAAAGAGATTACGGTTGACCAATACTTTTCAACCTATGGACAACTACAACAACAAGTAGAAAATGGAGAAATAGACCATGATCAGTTTAACGATTCTAATGATAAACTAAATTATTCAGTAGAAAATGCAAATGCCAGCAAAGCTAAATTAACTAATCTTGGACAATCAGCCAGCGGTAAAAAGCTCGAAGGAAAAAATCTTGAGATAAACGAAAAATTCCGTGGAGACCAGTTTAAAGCGGAAGACAGCTTTGATGCATCAGTTGATAAAGCAAAACATGATGCATTAACTTCAGCTAACTACAACACGACATGTGCATTAAATGAGAATTTGGACGGACATCTACTCAATAACAACCATATTGAACTGAGCGAAGCCGATAAAAAATGCTTGGAGGAACTGGCCAATTACCGGCAGGATTTAAGCCCGATAACAGAGGACACAATCCTGCAAAAAGTTATTGACAAAAACCAGGTGGATGCTTATTTAAATAAAGACAAGCCGAAGAGATTAATCGGAGGCTGTGTTTCAAAAGCATCGGATGTGGCACCTTTTACAAACAATCTTGATGAAGCATATAAAAACTTGCGTTTGGATTATTGCAAAACCCCGTTCAAGGAAGCGGCTGAAAACGGAGAACCCATGTATGTCCTGAGGTGTACCAGCAGCTTTAAACCCAGTAACAATGATTGTCCTGTAATAAATGATTTTACACAGCCGCCGTGCACCGGAACAGGGTACCTCGGAAGTGACAGCCACCTGTTGCCCGAATATTCATACGGCCGTGGGCATCAAATAACTGACGGAGCAATATTTACGGTTGACAAAGACGGAAACGAGCGTTTGTACGCAGTATGTGATAAAAATAACTTACGTTTTGAAAAAGTTGAATGATTGGAGGAAGTATTATGTTTATCATATACAAAAACAATTTATACGTTTTGCGTGATGAAAAAACACATTTTGTAATCATCACAAGATCGAAAGACAAAACCGATGAAAACTTCTTATCCACAGGAATATCTTTTTATAAGGATATTTCAAAAGACGATACTGGTATTCAAGACATTTTTGACGTGCAGTTTTTCTTGCAATGGGACAGCGGGTTGAAAAACGTTGACAAGGAATGGGAAATACTTACTGAATATGAGTACCTAGAAGGTAATCAGGTTCTGCTAAAGTTTGTTAACGGTATACTGCCCGGGTGGAACATCGAAGAACAGGCGGTATGCTCAAAATACGTCGATATTGATGAATGCGAAGATTTTACGGTTAAATACACCTATACCGTTAAGGACGGAAATAAGCTAAAGGAACCCTTGGTATTGGAACAAAAAGTATCGAAGGAAGAATTTCAAAAGACGGTAATCGGGTATCGAATCGAAAACATTTAAAATTTATGTAAAAGCCCCGTGTATACTCAATAACCGTCAGGTTGTATACATGGGGCTTTTTAAATGCCTTTCAAACCGTTCCTATTTTATCTTGTATGTTGCCTCATCGGAGAATGCAAGCCTTTTACGGGAAACCGGGTCAATCACCTCTATTTTCCCTATAACGTCGTAGCTTCCGCCGCCGAGGTTCTTAAAACCGATATTAAGCTTAATTTTTTCACTCGGCTTTGTAATCAGTGTTTCCTCAACAATAACCTTAAGGTACAAAACTCCCTTGTTGTCTATCGAATACTGATATTTATAGCCTTCCAAAGGCGGCGTATTGCCGTCGGTTCTGAGCTCAACATAATCAAGAACGGTCTGCGGGTCAATAAAGCCTCCATCCTTTTTGATCTTCAAGTTGAGTTCATAGTTTTCGGTTCTCAGGTCGTTGTCAGGTTCTTCCGGTGCATTTATCGTAACATCGAAGCGTGCTTCCCCGCCGTTAACCTGCCGTCCGGAGAATACCGGTTTTTCCACTCTTATATTATTGAGCCTGTACAGAGTCTCCATAGTGTCACGGGTATATTTCACACCGAACTCCGATGCCTTAACGGTGAAATCATAATAGCGAAGATCCGTCCTCTTAATATTAAATCTATAAGTAACAACTTCGGATTGATTGGGTTCAAGCTCAATCTTATTTGGATAACCATTTTCATCAATGCTCTTAACCCATGGCTGATCATATTTATAGTTTTCAAAATCATTGGTAGGTAGCAGATTCCATGACTTAGAATCATATATATGTGTAACATCGTATACCTGGGTTTTGGCTCCATGGTTTGTAAAGGTAGCTTCTACAAAAAACTCGCTGCCTCCGTCCCATTCATTTCCGGTAGTTTCGTCAAAGCTGACGCTAATCCTTGACATCCATCCAAACAGGTTGTAACAGAACTTGTAATCTTCTACAGCTTTTCCACCGCCGCGATCCACAAATTTCGATATACCGCAGCCGATATCACTTGTAGTAATAACAATTCTTCCCGCAGGTGCATCGTCATTTTGCACATTTCTTACCGCCATGTTAGGAAGTATTTGTCCCGTGTCGGTATTCTCAATGTTGAGAATTACGATATCATCCGGCTGCAAATTGTCAAGATACCTGTTATCGTCGTTGAGCCAATCCTCACCGTCGCCCAGCATTGATATTTCGCTGTTTTTATTGTATATGCCCGGAGCCCATACACGGGTAGTCTTTTCCGGGTCAATTCTATAAATATTGTCAAACAACGGATGCATTTTCCCTTCCCTGTCCAAAACAGGAATCTGAGGGTACTTATAGTTATGACCGGGATTCACCGAAACAAACTCAATCTCCTCGGTAAAACCATCGCCAGGCTCTATTACAAGACCTCTGCAGTTTTCCCACCACAGCTGACCCCCTGCATTCAAAAATGCCTTAACCTTATCCTGCACATCCTTTGAGTATGTTATTTCCCCATGGGAAGTCTGGAACAGTATGTCATAGTCCTGTGCTATTTTTTCCGGAGTCAGGTTGGGATCGTCCAGCGAGACTTCCCAGTATTTGAAGAACTTTGACTTGTTTATGTTCTCGGTATAACCAACCGTTCCAAGATGGGTTATATCGGCTTCTAGGTCTGTTTGAGCCTGTGCTACGCTCTTAAGGTCATTGAAATATGCACAAAAATCGCTGTAACTGCTGTTATCAATTCCCGGTATCTTAGATGAATTAAGATGCATTATGTCCTTGTACTCACTCTTGTTGAATGCAGGCGGATGGGGATTTACCAATTCCCAATCCATAGGCTTATTAATATTCCTGTTAAGAAGCTCCATCAAAGAGAAGTCGGGATTTGAGTCGTTAACAGCCTTGTTGTTTATTGAATCCCATGCAGGTGCCGGCAAAATAAGAATTCCCACATTAACATTTCTTTTCTTTGCTGTAATTCTTGGCACCGGCAGGCTTTCATCCTCTTTGGGTTTGACAAAGTTGTTTTCATCAAGATTCAATGCATTGAATATAAATGCCGCTGCCTCTCCCCTTGTTACCGGGTTTTTGGGGTTTAAATTTCCGAACTGGTCACCCTTCATAAGCCCCTTCTCCAGTGCCAATTCCACAAAGTACTTGAAGGAATCGGTTATTTTATCGGCATCCTTATCCTTATATCTGTTCAACATTGCTGACGGCTCTAAATTCGGATCCAGTACATATACCTTCCCGTCTTCATTATAGTCAAGGCGTCTGGCTCCGATAATTGCCATAGCAAATTCTTCACGCCTTACTTTCTTTTTTTCCGCAAACTCACTTGCACTGTACGGAACACGGGTATTAACGTCATAAGGCAGCATTTTTTCAGTAAAGAAATACCTGTAATAGGCATTCATATAGTGGTACGCCCAAAAATTCGGCGGAACGTCCGACAGGTTTCTATATCTTTCAGGTTTAAAGCTGTTGTCAGCTTCTGCAACAGACTCCTTCATAACATTAAACATCATATATGCAACATGCTCACCAATTATATGGTCTTGCGGCTTAAATTCGTCATTACCTTTTCCGAATATTACTCCCTGACTTGCAAGCTCCATAGTCGGAATGTAAAACCAGTCTTTTATATTTACATCCCTAAATGGTTTGGAATATGTAATTTTTCTTATATCCAAACCCGCAAGGGATACAACTCCCTGCTTTGATTTGCACTCAATGCGAAGCTTTCCGTCATCCAAAACCTTTGTAAGATACGGACCTTTCCTTTCCAAATTTTTCTCGGATTCCTCGGTGTTAATGGTATCTACCAAAGTACCATTTATATAAAGGTCAAATACCTGCAGATTTTTTTTGTGGAATTCCGAAGGATAAATATAAACCTCATATACATTATTTTTATCCAGTGTAGCAGTAAGGTTAACATTGTAACCTCTTACATTGGTTTTTGCAAATTTGTTACGGTTACCATCCGATAAATTAACGGAATATTCATCCGGTTCAAACACAAACCAGTTTACCTTAGAAACCAATGCACCGTTTTTATCATCGCTCAAATACAGTTCATGAATTCCCGTAATGGATTTGTCCACGCTGTACTCAATATTTTGTGTACCACTGCCCACATTAACTGTAGCTATTTCCACACCTGTTGGACTGTCAAGTCTTACGCTAATGGTACCGGAAGTGCTGTTGGTAAGATGTGCCTTGAACTTAGTGGGAACACTGTCTTCCCCAAAATCCACGTATTCATATAAATACGCTCCTTCCGTTGACTCATCATAGTTCTTTGCAATAATAGGGTCGTAAGGGCTCTTTGTGAATCTGAACCAATTGACGTTAAATAGACCGTCCCTGTCACCAACAAACCCCATATATAAAGTATGTACGCCTTCAACATTTTTTGTCAGCTCACAGAAAACATCAGTGTAGTGCTCCCAGCCTCCCGTATTGTTTACACGGCACTTTCCCACTACCTCGCCAGAGGCTGAATCAATACGAAGCTCAATATATCCTCCCTCTGTATCACTGGAAACCCGGGCCATAAAGCCTTTTGTCCCCTTCGGAAAATAAATGTTCTCATAAGCCGTATAATCTCCGTTTGCTATGTAAGCTAGGTTCTTTGTCCCTCCGATATCCGGACAGTCCTCAATCTCCAGTCCATGGTTCTCACTGCAGTTTTCAGCCTGGATTATCGAAAAGGCATCAATTGCTCCGTCAGGCTTGGAAGATTCAGAAGGCTCTTTAACTTCCACCTTAAGGTTTGCATAGTCCGACTGCTTTTTAAAATTGATATTGTCAGCGGTGACACCCTCATCGCTCCCAAGATTAACCGCCATAACCTGGGTAGAAGCTCTCGTACAGTAAGACTTTACGATAATTTCCTCTTCTTCTGAGAATGAAGTCACTGCTAAAATGCTTAGGGCAAAGCAAATTGTCAATACCAAAGCAATAAATTTTTGTGACTTTCCCCTCTTCATAAAAAAATCTCCCCCTTCTTTTAATTGTCATAGATTAAAATTTAATTTTGAACCATCATCCTTTGAATTGCACTAAACCTATCAAATAATGATTTGCACAATTCATTAGTTAAGAACATTTTACCAAACTTTATACTGATTTAAAAGTATAATATAGAAAAGGGTGTGTTATATAAACTTGTGTCACAATGTTTCTTACACCTTTTTCTTCACATAACAATATACACCCATAAAAACAAAGGATGCCACCTTGTTTAGAAAGCAGCAATCCTTCTTATTTTATGCCGGAAAAAGCTTAATCAGACTTTCTCTCTATAAAATACTCCAATCAATAAGTAATAAATACAACTTGGGATTCTCCATCCCAATCAACATAGGCATCCATGTTTTCCGATACAAATTTCAAAGGAACCATTGTGCGGCCTTCAACAGCCGTTGCAGGCACATCTAACAGCACCTTATCACCGTTAACGTAAGCCTCTTGAGAACCTATAGTCAATTCAATTGTTTTATTGCCCTTAACAATGATAACCTGCTTAGTTTGACTATTATAGGTTACATCCGCACCCATTTCCTCGGATATTACTCTTACAGGAACCAGCACTCTTCCATTAAGATTTTCGGGCTTTGCATCATCAAAAGCAATATGCTTTCCGTTCATAAACACATTGATTCCGTCGTATAACACAGGCTCGGGAATGTTTGTGTCGCCAGTCAGGTTGCTTATTGAAGGTACTTCAAATAGCGACCCGGTTGTTGTTGACTTAATCATGTCAAATATATCAAGGGAATTGTCTTTTGTCAGTTCCGGTATTTCAACGTTTACTTCTTTGTTTATATTGTAAAGTGAAGATTCGCAAGTTATTCCGAAACGGAATGTGCCTTCTCCTTCACCCGGTGAACCAACTGCAGCTGCAAAGTCTGCCAGATTAATCTCAATATCTATAGATGCATTTGTCCCTACAATATAACCGTCCTTATTGATATAGTAATTTATTGTAACTCCTTCATCTCCTAAGATTTTAACATCCTTTATCATTTCAAATGCTTGTGTCACATTTTCCCTATATGTAGGAAGCTGTTCTATAAACGTTTCATTTATTGACTTATCCAATTCTGCCAGTGCTTCTTCTTTATCTTCTTCATTCATTTCAATCATATCCAAAGTAGATTCCATATATTTTTTAATAAACTCTGCACAGTCCTCCTGCAGCACAACATCATTTATAAAGGACTTAAGAAGTTGTTTTGCTGTAGCATCACTTAACTTCAATTCATATTCAGTAACCTTTTCGCCTCTATCGGTAGTTGCTGAGCCTTTCTTGTTGACAACTATCATTCCCGGCTCAAAGTTTGTTGCACTCGTTTTAATAAAATCGAATACCATGTTCTGTAATTCCTTGGACTTCTTCATAGTGTTGTTGAAATCCATATTAACTTCTATTTCTTCATTCTTAGCAAAGTCCAAAGCAATATACTTCTTTGACTCCAAATCGGCAAAAGTGAAAAGCGGCTGAGTAATTGGCGGTGGTAGTTCAACTATATACTTCATTTGAGGATTATCACCAGTAAAATCCACATCCATCCAGTAATTCATCTTAACCCCTAGCCCATTCATATCCACATCGAAGTCAGCAGCCATTTTGGCTTTTGTCATTTCTTCATTGGCTGAGCATTTTTCATTCCAAGACATCGAAAACTCATCCACGTATGCCTCAATAAAATCGATAGCCTTTTTCATTTCTTCAGAATCGCTTTGCCCTTCAAAGGTTAATTCAATTTTTGCGTTTCTTTCATAGGACGTTATTTGAGATGTCTTCACTAAAGAGTCTATTAATGAAATCTCATCAATGGTACATGCTACCATAAATACCGACAAAATTGATATAACCAGTAATATAGATAGGCTTCATGAAACGGCACAAATTAGGGGGGTTCTCAAATAATTAGAAGCCCCCCTCGAAAGAATGGAAATTAGTGCATGTTTTGTAAACGTCTTATGTTTTCCATTCAGAACTCATTGATACATCACATGTTACAATTCAATTATGGGAAAAATGAAGATATTATATATTTTAACATGCTAACTTAAAGGTATCTCACGTTTTTGTTAATTTATTCTCATTTTCTTATAACATTTCGGTTCAAAGAGGCTAAAGATTGTTCTACCGCCTGAAAGGCCAATCGGTACCCGCTATTTAAATCTTCCAAACCTAAGATTAATAAGGGTCTGACATATAGCAATTGTGAGGGGTTCATATTATTTAAGTAAAGGGAAATATACACCCAATTGTGGAATTGAATTTGTAATAAGAAAATAATTGTGTTATACTAGGCACTAATTAATTCAAAATTCAATATTTATTTGTTAACGCTTAATTCTTTAATAGAAACGGGGGAACCAAACTTTTGGGGTGAATTGCTATAAAGGATACCCTTTATCCTAACCCGGCAGCTAACCTCGTAAGCGTAAAGGGAGTCTTAAAATGCTTTTATTGCTATGGAGTTCCATAGTATTTTTTGTGCTCATTTTCCCATATGAAGTACAATTAAAAAAATTTTAGGAAGGTGAAAAAATGAAACGATTTTTTTGTGTATTTTTGCTTGCTTTTATATTGGTAAGTTCAATATCAATTAATGCAAGTGCAACAACGGATTATTCCGGAAAAGAAATAACATTTGCAGACGGAGGCTGGGACAGTAATAAGTTTCACAATGCTGTAGCCGGTCTAATTGCAGAACAATTATACGGTTATACCTGGAGAGAAGTTCCCGGTTCAACAGCAGTAGTACACGAAGGTTTAATTAAAAACGAAATTGATATTCATATGGAAGAATGGACAAGTAACATAGCCACATATGAAAGTGATTTAGAAGAAGGGAAATTTAAGGAATTAGGTATCAATTTTAATGACAATTATCAGGGTCTTTATGTTCCCAGATATGTTATAGAAGGAGATCCAAAAAGAGGTATCGAACCCATGGCACCGGATTTAAAATACGTATGGGACTTAAAGAATTATCCCGGGTTATTCCCCGACGATGAAAACAAAAATATGGGAAGAATTTATGGCGGAATACCAGGTTGGGAAGCAGATACTATAATTTATAACAAATATTTACATTACGACTTGGACGAAAATTTTATATATTTTAGACCCGGATCCGATGCAGCTTTGTCCTCTGCTATAACATCTGCTTACGAAAAAGGCGAACCAATTGTTGCCTATTATTGGGAACCAACCTGGTTAATGGGGAAATTAGACATGGTTTTATTAGAAGATAAACCCTATGAGGAAGGATCTTATAGGAATGGTAAAACTGCACTTCCTGCTGTTGATGTTGCAGTGGCTGTTAACAACAACTTTTATGAAAACAACCCTGAAATGGTTGAATTTTTATCCAACTATAAAACATCAAGTACCTTGACATCGGAGGCCTTGGCGTATATGCAGGATACCGGTGCCGATTATACTGAAACAGCCAAGTGGTTTTTACAGGAGCATGACGAGTTACTTGATGAATGGCTAAACAAAGAAGATGCAGACACCATCAGGGCTTATTTGGGGGGAGAAAAAAATGTAACCGGAGCCTCTTGGTTAAAAGAAATGCCCTTTAGAATACCATTGGATTTGGAGAGTATAGATGATGCTATAAGAGCTTTCAGCGTTAAATTCGACTTTATATTTAATGCAATAAGAGTCAGTTTGACTGCTTTTGTTACTTTTATATATAATATTCTCTCCTTTATTCCTTGGTTTTTGTATTTAATAATTATTTTCTTAATCGGCTGGAGAATGAGTGGGAGTATAGCAAAAGGAGTATTATACACCTGTTCATTATTACTGATTGGAACTTTTGGCTTCTGGAACCATATGAACGAAACTCTATCAATTGTAATAGCATCTGTAATTATTTCGTTATTATTTGGTTTCCCGATAGGTGTTTTAATATCAACAAGCAGCAAATTAGACCGAATTGTTCGTCCGGTATTAGATACAATGCAGACAATGCCTGTATTTGTATATCTGATTCCAGCCTTGCTATTCTTTGGCTTGGGAAAGGCACCTGCTGTAATAGCAACTACAATTTATGCAATTGTACCTATAATCCGATTGACTAGCCATGGAATCAGACAGATAGAAAAGGAGTTAGTAGAAGCAAGTATAGCCTTTGGTTCTACCAAAATACAATCCTTAATAAAGGTACAGATCCCCCAAGCTTTGCCAACAATAATGACCGGCGTTAATCAAACCTTGATGATGGCTATGAGTATGGTTGTTACCACTTCAATGATTGGAGCTACAGGACTAGGTATGGAAGTACTTATAGGCGTTAATCGTATAGAAATAGGAAGAGGTCTTATCTCAGGTATTTCAGTAGTTATTATTGCAGTTATACTTGATAGAATTACACAAGGATTAATCAAAAGAAGTGAGGTGCAAAGTAATGAACAATAATAATCCTATATTAAGCGTGAGAAATTTATATAAAATCTATGGTTCCGAAAAAAATAAGACAATTAAGTTAAAGCAAATGGGCATGGATAAAAACACCATATACAAAAAAACGGGATCTACTATAGCATTATGGGATATATCCTTAGATATTCAAAAAGGAGAAATATTCGTTATTATAGGTTTATCCGGCTCCGGAAAATCTACGTTAGTACGTTGCTTCAATATGCTTAACAAACCGACAAAGGGGCAAATATTCTTTGAAGGTAATGACATCAGTAAATTTAGCAAAAAAGAGTTGATTGACTATAGAAGGAACAAGATATCTATGGTGTTCCAAAGTTTTGGCCTTATGTCTCATAGAAATGTAATTGGAAATGTTGAATATGGCTTAGAGATAAAAGGAATATCAAAGGAAGAAAGACAAGAAAAAGCAAAAGAAATGATTTCCCTGGTAGGTCTTGATGGTTATGAAAATGAACCAATCAGCAGCTTATCCGGCGGAATGAAACAAAGAGTTGGTATAGCTAGGGCATTAGCAAATGATCCCGAAATTCTTCTAATGGACGAACCCTTTTCAGCATTGGATCCGTTAGTTAGAAGGGATATGCAATTTGAACTATTGTCCATCCAAAGAAAATTGGATAAAACAATAGTGTTTATCACTCATGACATAAACGAAGCATTTAAAATAGGAGACAAGGTTGCAATAATGAAGGATGGCGAAATAATCCAGGTGGCTACACCGGAGGAAATGAGTGCTAATCCTGAAACTGACTATGTAAAACAATTTATTGATAGTGCAGACAAAACTCAAGTAATCAGCGTTAAAAATGTAATGATTACTCCTAATTGCATAGCAAGGCTTAAAGATAAACCCAATTATGCAATGCGTATGATGAAAAACAATAAAGTTTCCTCAGCATATGTGGTTAATGAAAAAATGCAATTTGAAGGTGTTATTACTATTGATGATGCAATTCGTGCAAATAAAGAACAATTGTCTATTACGGATGTTCTTATTAGTGATGTACCAACTACGACGCCAGATGCGTTATTAGCAGATATAATCTCAATTGCAGCAGAGACAAAATTCCCTATAGCAGTTGTTGATGATAATAACAATAACCTTAAGGGAATTGTTTCAAAAGCGGATGTTCTATCATCAATTTAGTGGGTGTGATCGAAAAAATTCTGGTTGTATAACGTAAGACTCCATCAATATGGGATTGTAAAAGGAGAGGGGTGTTAAGACCCTTCTCCTTTTTTGGTATATGCCCTAAGGAACGCTAATTACATTAATTGTTCCATAAACTAAGTTTCGAGCCTAAAGAGGCTGTCCTCTCCCACTCAATATTATAAAAAATCCTTTTTAGTACATCCTGACGGTTAACAGTTCCTTCTATACCGGGACCTCTTGGTTCCGGCCCGTAATCATAACCGGCAGAAGTACCTAGAATCATAGTATCGCAACTATCGGTGGCTATCTGCAATGTAATTACTTTTCCATCCTTGCGGGTGAGAAAAAGGGAAGCGGTAAAGGGACAGCCCGTTAAGCCACAATACTTGGCATTTGAAAACAGAGTCTCCAACTCTTTCAGGCTTTGAGAATCTTCAACAACCTGTATCTGTTCTTCCGAATCCCTTCCTAATTTCATCCTCATCTCGGCTTGAACTATGTCATGTATTTCATACAGTTCAACCCACTCCCATGCTGTCCTGGTTCCGGCTATATCCATAATGCTGTCATATATTCCATTGTTTATAATTACTTTATCCTTTTCATGATATTTGTGGATAACCTTTGTCCCATCCGGCAGAAGGCATAATTCATAGGATTTTTCATCTTCTTCTCCTAAAAGAATTGCTATCCCGGTTTGGATAAGAGTACTGGTATCGCAGCTTGTTTCATCATGGCTTTCAAGCTTTTCTTTCATACCTTCCCCAAAAGCTTCTGCAACAGATACATACTCATTCACCTTGATACCATCAACGCATATGGTTGTTACAATTTGGGGATATACCCCGGTATTAAATATGGAACTTCCCCTCTCCTTTGCTTTCTTTGCATAATTTATGTAATCTTGATATCCGGAAAGCTGAAATACTTCAATCTGCATAATTTGATCCATATTTGGAGACATGTCTCCCACTGCTATAAATAAAATATCTTTATCCGTGTAATAACTAACATACATACCTTGGGGAAAACGGCAAATTTCCTTCCCTTGAGAATCTTCCATGATCTGTTGGCTTATTTTCGTGCTGCCGAAGCTTCTCTCATAAGTACTTGCGTCTTCAGGTAACCTTTTTGCACCACTCTTGCAGGTAAGCAGAATATATCCGCTGTCGTTGTTTTCTATACGCCCAACACCACGATAATTGTCCCGAATAATTTCAGGTAAGGTCCTTAGAATTTCCTCTATTTGATCTTCATTCATATATTGAAAATTGCTTTTTCTTACCATGAGTTCTTCCATGGCAGTAATATGTATTTTGAGTTCATTAAATTCATCATTTTCATTCATGGTAGTGTTTTTATTGACGCTATCCTCTCCGTTGACCTCCTGCAGATTACTCGAATAAGTATTATCTTTGTCAGTATCATTAATCTTCCCGTTTGTTAAAAGTATAAAGCCAANAATAACAAGGATAATAACCAAAAAAATTTTCATCCAGATCCCATAGTTTTTAAATTTCATTATTCCTTTAATTCTGTCCTTGATATTACTTTCTCCGAATCCAAGAAGTCCGCCATACATCAGTGCATTCTGTTTTGTTGCAATGTTCAAAAGAGATTCTGCGTATTTCTTTCGTACATCATTTTTATATACCGACAAAACCCTGGCATCACAGGACATCTCCATATCCTTCTGGAATAGCATAAAGCTTATCCATATTAACGGATTGAACCAATGAATGCATACAGCAAGAACAGCCAATAGCTTGATAATATTGTCATGTCGCTTTATGTGAACCAGTTCATGGGTAATCACGTATTTTAAATCCTTACTGTCACATTTATTAACAAGAAAAGCAGGAAGTATTATCCGAACATTTGCAATACCGGCTACAACAGGTGTATCTACTCTTTCAGAAGTGAAAACATTTGTTTTGCGGTTAAAATTTAGTTTGCTGCTGCATTCTTCAACCAATCCGTTATCATCAAAAAGAACTGCTGTCTTTAGCCTTTTAGACGTTTTCAAATATGCATATATGCAAAAACCCAGCAATACCAAGGAAATCGACAACCATATGAAAGCAATTGCAGTAGTTGCACTAAGTTCCTGAATATTACTGCCCTTTGTATCGTTTTCATTTTGTGATTGTATATTACCAGTAGTATTATTAATACCCTTTTCATCTTCTAGAACATTAACCGGATTGTCAAAGTTATCATTAAAGGTTGTATCCTGGTGAAGTACACTTACTCCTGCATTGACGTCTGCATTCCGGATTGTTTTTATTTCCTCATATTGATGCATATTTACTTGTTGATGCTCTTCACCACTATATGACGGTATAAAATTGAATACGCTGAAGCCAGTTGAAATTGAAAATGGGACAAGGAGCCGTATCAGTACTATTGCCCATGCAGCATAATAAAAGGTTTTAGGAAGTTTTCTTCCCACTATTAGCCTTAATAATATTATCATAACAGCAGCTATTGAAGCTGTGGCACTCATCTTAATTATTGTCATGAACATGTTTTCAAGCATATTATATTTCTCCTCCATGTTTTTTTATTATCTTCTTCAATTCATTTATTTCATCAATGGTAAGTTTCTCCTTCCTAAGAAATGTAGAGAAAAAAAGCTTCAGGGAACCGTCATAGAACTTGTCGATATGTTCTTCGCTTTCAGAGCACATAACCTGTTCACGCTCAATCAATGCATAAACTATAGAATTTTCATTTTTAATTGCTCCTCTGTCACAAAGTCTTCTTATGACAGTATATGTGGTAGACTTTTTCCACCCGAGTTCTTCATATGCAAGCTCAACTAATTTGGAACTTTTAATAGGCGAATGCTTCCACACAATATTCATGAACTTGTATTCGGCATCATATACTTTAATCTGTAGCATAAAATCCTCCTTTGGTCTAATGTATTAAACTAATCTTAGTTTAATACATTAGACCAAAGTTGTCAATATACAATTTGTATTAATTCTAGTTGCCATATTCTGTGCATTTATAAACTATTTTTCGCATTAAACACATAACCTGCCTTAAAGCAGCTAATTACATTATTATGGAACAAACATTGTGGAGAGACTATTAGAGGCTGTTAATTCGTGCGAGGAAAGTGAGAGCATTGTTTGAGCGAAGCGAGTTTTGCTCGAACCCGAGCCGAATTTACAGCCTCTTTAGGCTCGAAACTTAGTTTGTGGAATAATAATGTAATTAGCGTCCTTCATGCCTAAAACTTTATTGATCCACCCACACACAAAAATGAGCCAGGTTATTTTCCCTGACTCATCCTATTTTACTTCGCTATTCAGCTTTCTTATGCTCATGACTCTTTAGGTGATCCATACAGTACTCGTAACTTCCTTCACAGCTCAGGCAATACCTGAAATCCATATCCGGGTTGTCTTTTTCCGTAATGCCGCATACAGTGCATTTGTGAACATACTGCTTTTCCCGGTATCCTTCCCGATACTTTCTCTTTCTGTAAATAGAACTGCCCCGGGTCTTGTACCTTATGTAAATATCCTTTCCGAAGAACAGGAAGAAATTCAGTATGGGTATAATCACATACAGCTTTCCAATCCAGGGATATACTATAAGCTGAAAAATAATATATGCCCATGAAAGCCAGCCCAGGTATTTTACCTTGACAGGAATAATCATAAAAATACGAATCTCATAGTCGGGATACAAATACGCAAAAGCCAGAAAAATTGATAAATCTATAAAGGAAGACGTAGCAGGTATTGGAATAATAAACGCTGCAACTGTGGTTCCCAGCATACCGATAAAATAGTATATGTTGAACTTAAAGCTTCCCCACTCATGCTCCAGACCTGATGCAAAAATAAAATACAAGTATAGAGCGAACAAAATCCATGGTATACCGCTATAGGATATCTGCGGCGGAATGAAAATGTAGGTTACCAACCTCCATACCTCTCCCTTTAGAACCAAGGAAGGAACCAAAATAAGGTATTGTAAAAATTCCACCTGAATCAGTGTCAATAAAAACACAAACATATTTAAGCTGACTATATACAATGGCAATCCTTTTATTGCAAATCTTCCAAATTTTCTTTCCAGCTTGTCAAGCAAATTCATATTCACACTCCTCGAATAAATATAAAAAATACATCCTTTATGATTAGTCCTTTTTTTCTTTAAATCTCACTAAAAAGCTACTCTTTCGATTTTATCAAAAAAAGGAACTAAATCCAAGGGTGTATTTGAAATCTTTAAAGTAATCTTGCCCTTTTCCTATTTCGATATAAAAGGTTTTATATACTGCAATTCAGTTTTTGCGGGATATGAATTAATAATGTACAGGGCTGAACCCTTTCCGTATAAAAGCTCTGCCATTTCACTTGATTTGTTAAGATATAAGCTTGCATTACCGTACTGGTTAACCCCGATATATGCCCGTCCAAGATTCAGGTAAACCTTTACTAACTCTTCATTTTCCCCGTTATAGGTGTCGGAAATTTTATTTAACTCATGTATTGCTTCATAATACATGCCCAGTTCAATATATGCTTCCGTTCTTAAAATTTTGAACTTTCTTTGATACATAAGAAGATCGTCAATGGAATTCTTATCGTAGGTACGCCTGTCAATAAAGCTCTGCACCACATTCAAGGCATTTTCAATAGAAGTTAGTGCATCGTTGAATTTTCCACACTTAATTTGTGCATCAGCAAGCACATACCATCGGCGAAAATCATTCCAGTAAATTGCCAGACTCGTTTGCATCTCTTCAATAGTATCCGTATAATATACTCCGTAAACATCTTTAGCAGGTATAAGTCCCTGTTCTGTAGAATCAGATTGACCCCATCTGAGAATTTTAAGTAATTCTGCTCTTCTCCCCTCATCAGTAGAGTCGAACATGTCTTCATCATATAAATATATTGCAAATATCGGTCTGATTTCGTTATTATTACCTTTTCTGTCTTCAATCCTCATTATTTCGGAATATTTGATGCTGCTCACCAGCTTGGGTTCAGGCTTATCAACGAGAGAAAATATATCAAGATTACTGCCCATTCTGTATCCAATACTCCAACCCAGCAGCAATTCAGGGTAACCATCGCCGGAAATATCCCTTACCTCTCCCCAATCCAATGCAATAATACTTGCATCATATTGATATTGCCAGAATATATTCCACTCTTGATTTTCTCCCTGCTTTAAAATAAAAACCCCAAACACTTCGTTGTTGTTATTATTTATTTCTCTGCCTCTATATAAAGCTATTATCTCTCTTTGCCCATCACCCTCAATGTCAATTTCTTTCACCGCATCCTCATTTTTCGGGTGAATGGGGTATGCGAACTGGGTGCCGGGAATTAAAAATCTTCGTGCTATAGCTTTAGCATCCTCTCCACTGTGGTTAACATCATTTGAATACTGAGGAGGTTTGATAGCACCAGCGGGAGGTGGTAATACATTGCACCCAGTAATTGTTAATAACAATGTAACTACAACTGCAGTTAATATGTATTTGAGAATCATTCTGTTTCGTTTAATCATCGTATTTATCGTATTCATCGTCTCATATTCATCCTCTTTCAATAATAATTCTATAGCATTAAATTAAAAAAAGGATTACAAAAAAGTTAAAATTCATGCCTTTAACGGTAAGATTATACTTACTGCCGTACCTTCTCCTACAGTACTTTCAATGTTCATTTCACCGCTATGAAGTTTTATAATCTCATCACATATAGACAATCCTAGTCCATTTCCAGCTACACTATTCTTTCCCTTGAAAAACCTTTGAGTAACTTTGGGAATGTCCTCCTTTGGCATACCACAACCGTTATCTTCTACACGTATTAAAACTTTATCCTTCAACTCTTTTGCTATTATGTTTATACCTCCTCCTTTCTGAGTAAATTTAAACGAATTATGAACAATATTTATTAATACCTGTTTTAGTCTGTTTTCATCTGCATCAATAAAGGGTAAATCTTCATCTATGTCCATTTCAATAATGATACCCTCTCTTTTGACCCGTGGATCCATCTGCTTTTTTATATGTAAGAGGATTTCTTTTAAATCCACAAGGTCTTTTTTAAGGGTTATAGCCCCTGCGTCAAATTTTGAAAAATCCAACAATTCTCCGACCATTGCGTCCAACCTCTTGCTCTCCCTTTCAACTATGCGAAGACCTTCCCTTATTTCCTCACTGCTTTCCACGCTTCCGGAGTTAATGGCAATAACCCATCCGATTATTGCGGTTAGGGGTGTGCGAATCTCATGGGAAATAGATGCAATAAAATCATTCTTCATTTTCTCATTCTTTGACACCTCTTCGGCCATGTAATTCAAAGTATCCGCCAGTTTACCCACCTCATCATCGTATCTTTTGTTGACCCGTACGTCAAATCTACCCCGTGCCATTGCTTCTGCCGCACAGGTTATTTCCTTTACAGGTTTTATGATGGTATTGGATAGAAACACTCCTGCCACAAAAATCAGAAATACAATAAAAATTCCCAAAACAACCAAAGTTAATATGTGGCTAAATAGTATTTTGTTGACATCGGTAAGGGCAGTAATAACCCTCACAACTCCGATTACCTCTTCATTCTCTTTCATAGGAATGGATACTGAAAGGATGGACTCATTTGTCTGGGAATTTTTTCCTCTATATGTAGTCTTTTTGCCTTTTAGTGCACCATTGATATCAGGATAGTCAAAGATCGTCCCCACAGAAACAGGATTTATAGAATCAACTAATACTATCTTTTCTCTGTCGATAATCTGAACCTGTGCCACAGTATTTGGTGATATGGACTCTATCAATAATCTGGCATCCCGTTCAAGATCGTAACCATTAAAATATACTTCGTAATTATTAACTATTGTATTTGCAGAAGCATTTAGTTCTAACTCAATATTTGTATAGTAAAACCGAACAAGTATATAAATCAATATCGCTTCAAAAATCAGAACCGCCAAAAGAGTTATAATTAAATAAATACCTGCAATTCTGCCTCTGACTCCCCTCACTTTAATCTCCTTTCCTCCACATATATCCATGTCCCCAAACAGTTTCTATATACTTCGGCTTTGAGGGATCATCCTCAATCTTTTCTCTAAGTCTTCTTATATGCACATCAACAGTTTTTGTATCTCCGACATAGTCTTCTCCCCAAACCCAATTTAAAATATCATCCCTAGTTAAAGACTTATTGACATTGTTTGCAAAAACTTTCATCAGGCAGAATTCTGTAGGCGTTAGATCCAGAACCTGTCCATTTTTATAAACTCTTTGAGAATTCAAGTCAATTTTAAAAGGTTCAAGCCCTATCTCATTTGAAAAATCGGTCTTATTGGTTCTCCTGATAATGGCTTTTATTCTTGCAACAACCTCCATTGGATTAAAAGGCTTAATTATATAATCGTCTGCACCCAATTCCAAGCCATTTATCTTGTCATTATCTTCTCCCCTTGCTGTTAGCATGATTATTGAAATATCGGGATGTTGCTGTGATACTTTTTTGCACACCTCAAACCCGTCAATATCCGGAAGCATAATGTCCAACAAAATAATCTCGGGCTTTTCCAGCTCCACCTTTCTTAAAGCCTCTTTCCCTGTAACAGCTTCAGATACAATAAAATTGTTTCTTTTTAAAATTGTGACAAGAAACCCCCTAATACTATTGTCATCTTCTACAGTTAATACTTTTGCCCCCATAAAATCATCCCTTTTCAACTAAATAATAATTTAGACCCAGCTCATCTTTATATTTATGGTAAGCCTTAAATATAATGCAGCTTTTGAATGTGTTTTATATATATTATACATTAATACCGTCAAAAAATAGAGTCCTATATTTGGGGTGCTCATCTTGGCGATATTATATTATAATAGTTTAGATTATAATATATAAATTCTTTTATATATTTGCATAAGACTCTCTTCTTTATAATATACGTATAATAAAATAAAAAGAAAAATACTTGCCAAATAATTAATTATGGAGGAATTCATATGAAAAAAGGAAGCCCCGCATAGGGACTAATTTTTATTTTTATCGGAGGATTATTGTTATGCGACAACATATTTGATGTCAATATATTCAGTATTTCTCGTCTATGGCCAATGCTTATATAAGGTCTTTTGATCTCGATTTTTGTTTTGACAACTGTGTCTGTTGTTTCGTTTTTCATTATAATGCTTAATGTAGTTGTAACCTCTATTAATTTGGGATTGTTAATCCCTCTGGCGTTATTCGCTTTGGGGGGCTATATAATCTATAACAGCCTGAGGGATTAGTACTTTAAACATAAATTTTAACATAACTACTAACATAACTGCAACGCAACACTAATCCGTGTGAATTAGCAAGAGTACGGTACTACAAAGTAGTCGCGGGCTGGCATTAATCAGGACCGTACTCCAGCCCATGCATTAAACCTATTTACAATAGTATGGTATCAGCCTTTTCAATGTACAATCGTTTGTTTTAAACAAACTTCCCGGGGTGATCACCCAAATACTATATAGTTTTATTTAACCATGATTTTTATTATGTGAAATATAATTTCTGTAACTTTAGAAGTCTTTCCTACCTGCTTCATGTTAATTTGAATTGTGTTTCCGCCCCAATAAGTTTCCATAAAACAGGCAACTTGTATTTTTTCTTTGCAAACTTGCTCTCTAATATCAGTATATCAGTGTTTTTAACACTTCTCTCTCTAACTGCGGTTTTACACCACCTACATTTGACATTTGCTTTTATGATTTTCTAATTTTCCCCCTAAATTCTAAAGCAAAAACTACTTTTCTATTTTTTATTTCTATCTATATGTCATACGTGCACGTCAACTTATTAATCCACTAATAGTTTCGCTACATAGGTACCAATGTACTAAGCTGTAAATATAGTTTGTTAAGTAGTAAATATAGTTTATAAATAATAGATGTACAATATCCCATCGTAATCTGAATTTGTGGAAACAATATCAGCTGCCAACGAGGAACGAAATGANCTTTAAACAGTGCAATGACTAAATAAAATAGGTTTCTTCATCTAACAGAACAAATAGGGTGTATGCGATTTTCAATGCTAACAAATTCGTTACTAAATAATTATTGCTAAAGTTACTCTGTATGTATTTTAATTACAGTGCTCTACTAGCTTTTTTCTTGTATACAAGAATTATAATAAGTATATGTATTACCTTCTGTGAAGTACTTCAAGTTCATTATATATATAATTACAGAAAAAAAGGTTACAAAAAGGTTAAAATTACTGTTACTTATTAAAAATGTGAAGAAAAACGCCCCCTTATATATCGTGAATTTACCCTAAAGAAGCTTGAAATCACTGGGCCAAGGGCTGAAAATCCACCGATTAATATCCAGTCATTTATAGATAGGGGCACTGTTTTGAATATTTCCTGCATGAAAGGTATGTACACAGCTGAAAGTATCATTGCAAGTGAGCACATAGTGGCCAGAACCAGAGCTATATTATTAAAAAACGGAACCTCAAATATATTTTTTCTTTCCGACTTGCATTCAAAAACATGCATAAGCTGCGTTATAACCAAAGTAACAAAAGCAGTTGTCCTTGCAGTCTCTACACTGGATGTAAAATGAAATATGCTTGCAAATACCGCTAGTGTACTGACACCAATAATAGTTCCTCGAAACAGTATGAGATTTAGAAGTCCTTGCGAGAATATGCTTTCCTTTGCTCCTCTTGGAGGTCTCATCATAAT
>JGI24710J26742_10000249_pt1 | contig 50143 bp, 45 predicted proteins | sample BioPla2DNA2_FD_26742 | JGI IMG/M metagenome (IMG submission 26742) | reverse complement strand
AAAATAGTCGGAAAATCAAGTTTATAAAAAATTATATCATGACAAATAAAGATAAGTTAATAGAAATGATTAATAATCTTAACGAGAACGGAATAGAACTGATACTTAAATGCTTTAACGGAATAAATGAAAATGAAAAATACAATATAAACACTAATGTAGAGAGATTGGCAAAAGCAGAGGAACTATGTTACATACAGGGATTTAATGATGCAGTAAGAATGATAATGAATGCAAAGTAGATAGGGGCGGTGGAGCAATCTGCCACCTTTGTATGAAAGGAGTTGATAAAATGGCAGTTGATAGAAACGGTAAAAGGCTACCAGAAGGGATAACTCAAAGAGCAGATGGCAGATACATGGGGCGGTTCNAATATGGCGGTGAGAGATACACTGTTTATGATACGGACTTAAGAGAGATCAAGAAGAAGCTTACTAGTCTTAAATATGAGGTTGAAAATGGTCTATTTGCTAAACAGGACAATATAACTGTTTCCGGGTGGTTTAAGATATGGATGGAAGAATATAAAGAGCCTACTGTCAAACAAGGTACAGTAGGAGTATATAGAGATAACTTTAGATCATATATTGAAAAACCACTAGGAAAAAAGAAGCTTAAAGATATTAGGCCAGAACATATTCAGAAGATATATAACGATCTCAACAAAAAGGGATATTCAAGAAATACGATAGAGCTTGTATCAGTTGTATTAAATGGTATGTATAAACAGGCCTTAAAAAACAAAATTATTATTGAAAATCCTGTGCATTGGCTACTNTTCCTAAAATATCAGAACATAAGGAGCCAAGGGTAATGACGGTAGAAGAACAAAGAATATTTCTTGAATATGCGAAAGATAGCTACCTTAACGACCTGTTTATATTAGCACTTGCTACAGGAATGAGAAGCGGAGAATTAAGAGGATTACAATGGCAGGATGTTGATTCTAAAAATAAGATTATTCATGTAAAAAATACATTAGTATATGTAAATAAGGATTACTTACTTGATACACCTAAAACACCAACTAGTAGGAGAGATATCCCTTTAATTGATAATGCAGTAGCGATTTTAAAGCGTCAGAAGCTTAAACAAGCAGAGAACAGAATGTTATTGGGGGATAAGTGGAAGAATAAGAAAGGGCTTGAAAATCTTGTGTTTACGACCATGACAGGCTATCCAATCAATAGGGATATGCTAAAGCAGGATTTAAATAAAGTTGTTGCAGAAATTCAGAAAGAACATAAAGATTTCAAGCATATAACACCGCATACATTTAGACATACATTCGCTACCAGGTGTATAGAAAATGGTATGTCACCACAAGTATTAAAGACCATATTAGGACATAGTAAACTATCAATGACAATGGATTTATACAGCCATGTATTACCGAATACTAAGGCAACAGAGATACAAAGAATTGCTAATTTGTTTTAAAACAACAAAAAAGCTAGGGCCCTGTACACCAGGANAGAGGTGTGTGGGGTTTCTTTATGTTTTTATACATTACACCATATATAGAATGTTTTGACTTCATGCATACTATTTTTGATGAAATGTTAAGTTTTTGTTGATTTTTTTCGATATATGTAATACAATACATATTATTCACTGTCATATTATTACATATTATTCCTGTCAAATAGGGTGTAATGTTCATGGATTGTTCACATATAATGTGGTATAATATATACATAGCATTCATAGAACGTACTTTCTGATTGACATTTTTTACAAAATGCATATAATATAATACACATATACTGTGATTGGGTTGGGCATTGTTATATAATAGGAGGTATGAATATGGCAACAAAAAGTATGCTTAAGACAGTTACCATAAAAGACAAAAAACTAGGTCGTACATTTATTGAAGTTCTTGAAAAATCCCAGTCCGTTAAAGGTAAAGAAGTAAATCTTACTTGGAAGTTAACAGAACTCAAAGGAGATAAAGTCAAATCATTTTTTGATTAATTGAATGCAATGTCGGAGTTTTTTGAAATTAATTTAAACGACTTAATTGAAGAACTTGGAGAGGATAGGGCAAAATCTATTCTCTCCGATTTTTCGTGTCCGATTAATAAAGATGTCGAGACATTTTTAAAGCATAAATCTATTGAATTTGCAAAGAGAGGGTTTGCAGCGACACATCTTATTTTTTGGAAAGCAGGAGACGAAAAAGAGCTCATAGGATATTACGCAATTTCAACAAAGAGCTTTGAAATTAGCAAAGATGCCGTAAGCAATAGATGTGCTAAAAAATTAGCGGCCTTTGGAAAATATAATGCTCACTTAAAAAGTTATTTAATATCTGCGCCGCTAATAGGCCAGCTAGGTAAAAACTTTATTAGAGGAAATAATACGCTTATATCAGGCGATGAGCTATTAAAAATGGCCATAGATAAAATAAAAAGTATACAACGAGAATCTGGAGGCAGATATACATATCTCGAATGTGAGGATAAACCAAAATTAATTCAATTTTACGAACGAAATGGATTTCAGAAATTCGGAAATAGAAAGCTTGATAGAGACGAAGTAGATCTTGATGGACAATACCTTGTGCAATTAATGAAATACATAGGATGAGATTTAACTACTCTCACCAATTTATAACAACCACATAAAATTGATTTTAAAGCGGGCTTGGCACCAAAAGAACTGACCAAACACCCGCCTTTTTTATTTAAGTTCTGAACGAAAGCAAATAGCCCACTGTCTCACAGCAGGCTACTTACTAAAAAGGGGAGGATAAGTATTTAATTTTTCTTTAGTGATCATAATTGGAGGGGGAATCCAATTATGAAAGAGCATACGCATTCATCCCATACAGAATACTCTATATTAGGATATTACTATTATGATACAGCTTTACTTAATTTATACATAATTTATTTATTTTAGTAAAATATTTGGTGTTGGAAATTACTATTCTTATATGCTATACTATCCGCATATTCATATACACATTACAGGAAAGGATGAAGCATATGAGTCTACTACAAGAGTGGAGAGATTTTGCCTATGCTTATGATATGAACAGCAAGCAGGGTCAGCTGTTTTGGGCGAATTATTTTAATATTGAGAAGGAAATCTATCGGAAGCTCCTTGCAAATCCGGACAAGGTCTGGGAGGGAACCGTAGAGGAGCTGGCCAAGGAATTTGATACAGAGCTTAAGTATTTTGTTGGTTTTCTGGATGGAATAAATGACAGCCTTGTTAAAGCCAATCCTATCGATGAGATGGATAAGAATACTAAGGTCAGCCTGGCATATGATAAAGAGAAGCTATATTATAATATGGTTGGTGCTAAAGCAGACTGGCTTTACAATCTGGAGGAATGGGAACCTCTGCTTACGAAGGAGCGTAGGAAAGAGCTATACAGAGAACAGAAGAGTTCGAATACAATAGTTAAGGGTAAGAAAATAGGAAGAAACGATCCCTGTCCCTGCGGCAGTGGTAAAAAATATAAGAAATGCTGTGGTTTTAATTCATAACATAAGGAATTCACCCTAAGTAATTAGGCCGAAACTCTATTTTATGTAAAAAGAAAGCTGTCGCTTCAGGATTTATCTATTGTTAATGCGACAGCTTTTTTAATCATATTAATTTCAATTTTTCAGATTATTCTTTAATGACTGATTTTGTTTATATAGAAGATAATCAAGATATATTTTAAGTTCATCTATGTATTCCTGATCTAACTGTCGATACATATCAAAGATTTCGATTATATCTTTATCCAGAACTTCTCCTCCGACCGGTAAATATGAATCCGTAATGCCCAACAGGTAATCACAGGACACCTCGAAATACTCGGAGAGAATTATTAACTTTTCAAGGGAGGGTTCATTTCTTTGTGATTCGTAATTTGATATTGCTGTCGGTTTTAATCCAAGTACATCTGCCAAATCGCTCTGTGTAAGCTTATTCTTGATACGAAGCTGCTTTAATCTAGTGTGAAATTTCATAAGAACCTCCATAATATAATGATAATCACTTTTATTATATATATAGGAAAATATTATGTCAATAATATGCTATTGACAATCTTACCCTGTCAAAATATTATATATTTAAGAAAAATGTGGAAAAATGTCAAAAGATAAGGATGTATTTATGACGAATCTGGCAGGTANTAAAATAAAATATAAATTAATAATGGAATACAGTAGGGACATCGTTTTATTCTTTCAAAAGGACGGCAGGATTATTGATTGTAACAAAACAGCAAAAGATATTCTGGGTTATGGTAACGATATCTATGGAATATCCATATCAGATGTTTTTAGAGATGCTATAAAGCTTCAGAACAGTCAACTCAAAATTAATCCCAAATATAAAAAAGCAGTTTATGAAGCGACAGCTTATAAGAGAGACAAGACATGTATTTCAGTAGAAATGAAGATTGTATCGGCAGATGTGGGTAGTAACCGTATTGGAATGTGTATAGCAACCGACATAACCCTTCAGAAGAAGCTTACCAGTATGATAAAACGTTTAAGAAGCGATATGAGAAAGTTGCTGGGACTTAAGAATAATATTATCAGGAATATTACCCATGAACTTAAAACTCCGGTAAACGGTATTTTGGGTATGTCTGAAACCCTGATGGAAATGGAGCTGAATGCGAAGCAAAGAGATAATGTCAGTTTAATATATGAGTGCTGTAAGAACATTAATTCATTAATAAATGACCTGTTAGATGTTATAAGACTAAAATACAATAAGCTGGTGCTGGATGAGAATGCATTTAACTTATATATGATGATTGAGAGTATAATGAAGCTAAACATTAAGCATATTAAGGAAAAGGGACTTACTCCTATAGTCAATATATCCGGGGATATTCCAAAGATTTTGGTGGGTGATGAGTACCGGCTGACACAGATAATAAACAACCTGCTTTCCAATGCAATTAAGTTTACCGACAGGGGGAAAATCGTACTGGATGTATCTATGACTGAGTATATCGATGATGAGGTAGAGCTGTTATTTATGGTAATGGATACAGGAATAGGAATCAGTGATAAGGAGAAAAACAAACTTTTCATGAGCTTCTATCAGGTAGATAAATCCACCACCAGAGGATATGGTGGAGTCGGTCTTGGCCTCTCAATCTGTCAGTTGCTTATTAGGGCAATGGGAGGAAGAATTACTGTAGAAAGTGAAATGAATAAGGGAAGCACCTTTTCATTTACGGTAAGGCTTAAGACCAAGGATAAGCGTATATCGGGTAACACAGAAGACAAAGATACAGATATGGACGATGTATATAAGAGCTTTCAGGAGGATCATGTGGACAGGCTTCTTGGGGATTTGGCTATTCCATCCGATATAAGGATGGTGGATTATAGCAGTGATATTATAGCATATGATAATACAGTCAGCTCATCTGAGCAGTATCTTCAGCTTATTATAGAGAGACTGAAGGCAACCATAGATATGAAGAACTGGAAGCACGCCGAACAGCTGACTCAATTGGTTCGTTGTATGATTACTCATGAGGACAAGTTAGTAACTAATAAAGCTCTACAGCTATTGTTCAGTATTCGAAAGGAGGACCACGAGCTTAGTATTGAGCAGGCAAAGGAGCTGGACCGATTATTAAGAAATATAAGATAAAATAATTGTCTACTGCCTTGACTATCTTAATATAAGACCTTATCATATAGCTATGCTTTGGTTAGATGATATATGTGGATTTAGAGGATAATATAAGAAATCAAGGTACGGTGTAAAAATGAGAAGAAGAAAAAAATCTGACATGTATATAGATTATAGGAAATCCTACCGAAGGCGGGGAAGAAACCGTAACAGTACACTTATCGGAATTATTACTGTTTTAATTTTGGCGACTGTTTTTGGAATAGGTACTTATTATGCTATACGTATTGAGGCGGGTGGTGAGTACCGCTTGAACAAGAATAGAGATATTTCTGATAATAGCGAGGAGAACGCTGATGATCCCAATATTATTCCGACGCCGCAAGTTACGGTTGCTCCAACAGTTGAACCGGAAGTGGAACAGATAATAGAGGAGGTAGATCCCAGGGTTCCTGTCAGGGCCAGAGGAATTTATGTTACATCTCGGGCGATTATGGATAGGCGGGACGAGCTGATAGAGATTGCCGATACCACTGAAATAAATACTATGGTTATCGATGTGAAGGATGACAACGGAAGAATAACCTTTAATATGGACAGTGAGATGGCACGGAATATCGGAGCAACGACTAATACAATTTCCGATATTGCTGATTTACTTAAGCTGTTGAAGGAAAAGGAAATTTATCCTATAGCAAGAATTGTAGCTTTTAAGGACCCATATCTTGCAGAGCAGAGGCACGATTTGGCAATAAAGAATAAGGATGGTTCTCTTTACAGGGATAATAACGGAGAATGTTGGATAAACCCTTATGAGAAAGAGGTTTGGGATTATTTAATTGAGGTTTCCACTAAGGCGGCAGAGGTGGGCTTTATGGAAATCCAATTTGACTATATCCGTTTTTCTACCGGAAAGGGTATGTCCGAGGCTTATTTCGGACCTTTAGCCGAAGAAAAGTCAAAAGAGGATATAATTATCGAGTTTACCAAGTATGCCTATGAGAAGTTAAAGCCCTTAGGGGTTTTTGTGTCAGCGGATGTATATGGTACTATAATAAGCAGTGATATAGATGCAGGTCTGGTGGGGCAAAATTATGTGGAACTGGCCAAACACCTGGATTATATCTGTCCTATGATTTACCCTTCTCATTTTGCCGAGGGTAATTACGGAGTAGAGTATCCGGATTTGGAGCCGTATAAAATTGTCCGTAAGGTTCTGACCGCATCAAGAAATAAATTAGATGATATACCTGAGGGAGAGCACAGAGCTATAGTCAGACCATGGCTTCAGGATTTTACCGCAACCTGGATTAAGAATTATCAGGTATATGGTGGGTTGCAGGTCCGTGAGCAGATTGTAGGAGTATATGGTGTGGGTTACAGGGAATGGCTATTATGGAATGCCTCCTGTAATTATTCTGTGGACGGGCTCTATAGTGATTAGCTAATGATAATAATAGAATGAATAATTTGTACCTCCTTATAATATATTCTAGTATAGGTTGGCTCGGAGGTGTCAAATGAATAATCCGTTTTCCAAGAACACAAGAGTAATATATATATTGGAGGGTCTGGTATTTTCCTATATTATAACGGGATTGCTTCTATTATTAATATCGTTTTTAATGCTAAAGCTGGAGCTTTCCAGTGCTGTTATCAGTGCAGGAATTAACATTGCTTACATTATTTCGTCATTATCCGGAGGTTTTTTCATAGGCAAGAAGATGGAGCAGAAGAAATTCATATGGGGATTAATTATCGGAGCCCTTTACTTTATCATTCTTTTACTGGTATCATTGATAATGAACAGTGGGGGTACCCTACCTCTCGGAAACTATTTTACAGTATTTATTATCACAAGCCTAAGCGGAATGCTGGGTGGTATGATCAGCTGATATTTATATATAATATGCTATGGGTCACTGATATTCTTTTATTAGAATAACGGTGTCCCTAAGCCTAAGGAGAGAAAATGAAACGCATTTTTATTACAGGAGCAAAAGGACAATTGGGACAGGCTTTACATAAGCTGTTAAAGAATGAGCAAGATTATCTGCTATATCTTACGGATTTACAACCGGATGAAGATGATTCGGTTAAAAAACTTGATATTACCGATGAAGCCGCTGTTATTTCTGAAATAGAAGGCTTTAATCCGGATATTATTATTAACTGTGTGGCAATGACGGCTGTGGATTTATGTGAGAGCGAACAGGACAAGGCATATAGTATCAATGCCCTGGGACCGAAATATATAGCCAAAGCGGCCAATAGGATCGGAGCTAAGCTTATTCATCTATCTACGGATTATGTTTATGACGGACAAGCTGAGGTTCCTTATACTGAGGAGGATGATCCCAATCCGATTAACATATATGGTAAGACGAAGATGGAAGGGGATAATTATGTCGTTAAGTACTGCAAAAAATCGTTTATTCTTCATACAGCCGGGGTCTATGGAGAGGGGAATAACTTTGTCAGAACCATGTTAAGACTCGCAGATGAGGGCAAAAAAATCCGTGTGGTATCCGATCAGACAGTGACACCGACCAGTGCCATTGAGCTTGCAAGGGTTATATTATTCCTGATGGATACAGACAGCTATGGTAAATATCACGCCACCTGTGAAGGTAGCACCAATTGGTATGAATTTGCATTAAAGATATTTGAACTGACAGGAAAGGAAGTTGACGTTGAAGCTATTTCTGCTGCGGAATATCCTACTCCTGCAAAACGCCCCATGTATTCGGTTCTGGATAATAAGAAGCTAAAAGAACTTCATGGTTATCGAATGATGGAATGGGAACAGGCATTAAAGGAATATTTGGATGGTGAAATAATCAGATAATTACTCGCAGAAAGGTAGAAGCCATGAGATATGAGGAATATACAATAGAAGGCAGAAATGCTGTGTTGGAGGCCATTCGAGCCGGTAAAACAATAGATAAGCTGTTCATACTTAGTAATAGTCAGGATGGTCCTATCAGAACCATAACCGATAAGGCTAAGAAAATGGATACTATAATATCCTTTGTAAGCAAGGAACGCTTGGATCAGCTGTCGAAAACGGGAAAACATCAGGGCGTTATAGCATTTGCAGCGGCTTATGAATATGCAGAGGTGGAGGANATACTGGCCTCTGCACATGAAAAGAATGAAGCCCCATTTATAATACTGTTAGACAGTATTGAGGATCCGCATAATCTGGGAGCTATAATCCGTACTGCTCATCAGGCGGGAGCACATGGTATAATTATTCCGAAGCGTCGTGCAGTAGGACTTACTGCCACGGTAGCCAGAACCTCTGCAGGCGCGATTAATTACCTGCCTGTCGCTAAGGTCACTAATTTGTCCGTAACCATTGAGGAATTAAAGAAGCAGGGACTATGGTTCGTGTGTGCGGATATGGATGGGGAAATGATGTATGATTTGGACCTAAGAGGCCCNATAGGGTTGGTGATAGGCAGCGAGGGTGAAGGTGTCGGCAGACTCATAAAGGAGAAATGTGATTTTATCGCGAAGATTCCTATGTACGGACAGGTGGATTCATTAAATGCATCTGTGGCAGCAGGAATACTGGCATATGAAATTGTCAGACAGAGATTGAGTAACTAAGATAACATGACTGCTTGAGGAGGTGGTTGGATGAATGCTAAGGTAAATTATAAGGCTATGTCTGATGAAGATATTGTTAGCCGTATACAGGCCGGGGATCGTCCTGCCATGGACTTTATATTTGAGAAGTATAAGTATCTTGTGAGAAATAAGGCGAAGGCATTATTNTTAATTGGGGGAGACAGGGATGATTTAATCCAGGAGGGAATGATAGGGCTCTACAAGGCAATCCGTGATTTTCAGAGAGACAGGCAGAGCTCCTTCTTTAATTTTGCCGATTTATGCATATCAAGACAGATATATAGCGCGATCAAGGTTTCCAACAGAAAGAAGAACATTCCTCTTAATACTTATATATCAATATACACGCCCNTGACAGGAGAATATGGGGAGGGAACGGAGAAGGAAACACTGGTTGACATAATGTATCATGAGAAGGGATCAAATCCCGAAGAATTGGTTATTGACAAAGAGAATACCAGTATGATAGAATATGAACTTGTAAGACGCTTAAGCGACCTAGAAAAGAAGGTTCTCAGCTTGTATATGCAGGATTTGAAGTACGTGCAGATTGCCGAAGAGCTTGGCAAGGAGCCTAAGATGATAGACAATGCATTGACAAGAATTAAGAATAAGCTTAATCAGGTACTGAGAGATATTGATAATCAGAATGCATAAGCCGTCATTTTAATGTAAGGACATGTGTCCTGATGCAAATTGCTGTTGTAGCTCAGATGGTAGAGCACCTCATTGGTAATGAGGAGGTCAGCGGTTCAAGTCCGCCCAACAGCTTATCCGGAAAAGCCGGAATATCGAGGTGTGGCTCAGCTTGGCTAGAGCGCTACGTTAGGGACGTAGAGGCCGCAGGTTCAAATCCTGTCACCTCGATTTTTTTATTGAAAAATTCATGGCAAGCGAAACTCTTTCTTGTATGGAAATTCAGATATTGACAATAGTTTTTCCATAAGGTATACTACTTCCAACAATCGTATTTGATTAATTGGAATAAACATGAGCCGATAGGGCTTTCGGAAAGGAGTTTATTGATGAGAACATCTGCTTTCATCATGTGCAATATGACTGACATGCTTGGTATGTGTACTATGTGTAACATGCCTAGTGTTATATTGTGCTCTGATAGATGAATGTGGTGTTTTCATGATAAATATAAACTCATACTATTTGTCATAATATAGGACTATGAAAACCAACAGGAGGCTATCGGCTATCCTGTTTTTTTTCGATAATCAATGATTGTTACATAATAAAAGCTAGCGGAGGTGTGTTATGGCTAATCGGGAGCCTATGATTGAACTAATTGGGCTGGGGAAGACATTTGAGAGTAAGAATAGTTATGTTAAGGCCTTAGAGGATATTAACCTGACCATTTATGAGGGTGAAATCTTTGGTATTATAGGACTTAGCGGTGCCGGAAAGAGTACCCTGGTCAGATGCATTAATTATTTAGAGAGGCCAACGACAGGGAAGGTTATATTTGATAAAACTGATTTATCCGAGGTAGGAGATCGGGAATTATTGAAGATAAGACAGTCCATGGGCATGATATTTCAGCAGTTTAATCTTCTGATGCAGCGTAATACACTACAGAACATATGCTTTCCTTTAGAAATTGCGGGAGTATCTGTAAAGGATGCAAAGAAACGTGCTTATGAGCTTTTGGATGTTGTAGGACTAACGGATAAAGCAAAGGCGTATCCTGCACAGCTGTCCGGCGGACAGAAACAGAGAGTCGCCATAGCAAGAGCACTGGCCACTAAGCCAAAGGTTCTCCTATGCGATGAAGCCACCAGTGCACTGGACCCCACTACCACGAGATCGATTCTTGAACTGTTAAGAGAAATCAACAAAAACTTAGGTATTACTATAGTCGTGATTACCCATGAAATGAGTGTTATTGAAGAAATATGTAATAGGGTTGCAATCATTGATGAGAGCCGAATAGCTGAAATAGGCGATGTGGAGGAAGTCTTTATGCGACCGAAATCAAAGATTGCCAGACAGCTTGTCTTTTCAGGGGCTAATCATATCGACTCCTTTGTAGGTGAGGACAAATGCCGTATTATATTTGACGGACGAACCTCGTTCGAGCCTGTAATAGCCAATATGGTATTGGAATGCAGAACACCGGTGAATATTCTGTTTGCAGATACAAAGGATATAGACGGAAAAGCATTCGGACAGATGGTTATACAGCTTCCTGAGGATGAATCCAGTAAGAAGCGTATATTCGCATATCTCGAGATGCATAAAATACCCCATGAGGAGGTGCTATAGCATGTTTAGTCAGGCAATGTTGGAATTAATCGGTATCGGAATTTTGGAGACGCTATATATGACTATATTGTCCTCTGTATTGGCTTATATACTTGGACTTCCTCTTGGAATACTGTTAGTGATAACTGACAAGGATGGGATAGCTCCCATGGTGACTATAAACCGAATCATAGGATTTATAGTTAATATATTTCGTTCTATCCCGTTTGTCATACTATTGGTAGCCTTACTCCCCTTTACAAGGATGGTTGTCGGAACTACACTTGGACCAAACGCATTGGTTGTACCATTGGTTATAGGATCGGCACCCTATATTGCAAGGCTTGTGGAATCCTCTTTAAAGGAAGTGGACCATGGAGTAATAGAGGCGGCACAGTCTATGGGAGCTTCTCCTTCTCAGATTGTGTTTAAGGTACTTATTCCCGAGGCTATGCCATCGCTTATCATGGGAGGAGCCATTGCGGTAATAACCATTCTTAGTTATTCGGCAATGGGCGGATTTGTCGGAGCAGGAGGTCTGGGGACCTTAGCTATTAACTATGGATATTACCGGTATCAGGTTAATATTATGCTAATAACCATAGCCATACTGGTGCTTATCGTACAGGGCTTTCAGGAGCTCGGAGGAAGGCTGATGAGGCGATTCGACAAGAGATTATAAAAAATAGAATAAATCTAAAATATATTGGAGGGATTAATATGAAAAAAATTATAGTTATCTTAACACTTATAGCACTATTTGTAGGCGTGCTTGGAGGATGCGCCAACAGTAAGGATAAGGGGAAGCCGAAAAAGATAGTTGTAGGTGCGAGTATTACACCTCATGCTGAAATCCTTGAAGTAGCTAAGGGTGTATTGGAATCAAAAGGCTTTGAGCTTGAAATCAAAGAATATAATGATTATGTTCAGCCTAATGTAGCCTTGGATGCAGGGGATCTAGATGCGAATTATTTCCAGCATCAGCCGTATCTGGATCAATTTAATGCGGATAGGGATATGGATCTTGTGTCTGTGGCAATTATCCATTATGAGCCCTTTGGCGTATATCCTGGTAAGACAAAGAGTATAGAAGAGCTTAAGGACGGAGCCGAGATATCCATTCCTAATGACGGAACCAATGAGGCAAGAGCGCTTCTTTTATTAGAGGCTCAGGGACTGATTAAGCTTGCCGACGGCGTAGGTATGGAAGCAACCGTAATCGATATCGTGGAGAATCCCAAAAATCTTGTTATCCATGAAATTGAAGCCGCTCAGCTTGCCCGTTCACTACAGGATGTGGATTTAGCCGTAATCAACGGTAACTTTGCCATACAGGCAGGACTAAATGTTGCTAAGGATGCCATAGCCGTAGAGGATAAGGATTCGGTAGCGGCAGAAACCTATGGAAATGTTATCGCGGTAAGAAAAGGCGATGAAAACAGAGAGGAAATTAAAGCTCTTGTAGAAGCCCTAAAGAGTGACGAGGTTAAAGAATTTATTGACTCCACATATGAAGGGGCAGTCGTTCCGAAATTTTAATAATGATATAAATACCAATTATGACGAGGGGGATGTTTTCTAAAACATCCCCCTCATTTGTAAAAAATTACATAGGCATATTATCGTTGATTTATTGCGGGAAAGAGTATTATATGCTACTATTAACTTGGGATGTAGCACTAATTAGATAAGGGGGGATACAGATGAGAAGACTATTAAAGCTTAAGCGGAATTATCTGTTATTTTTATTTCCGTTATCTTTTTTATTGATTTTTATAGCAAGAAAGAGCAGTGTATTTGCTGAAAATATATATGCTTTACGTATCTACAAATGGTTATCACAATTTGTTTCCCTTATTACCGGTCTCGTACCGATATCCTTAGCAGAGCTTCTTATTATTTTTCTTCCGATTATCCTGATAATATTATTGACAAGATTTATAATACGCCTAATAAAGGACAAAGACAACAGGGGAATAAATGCCGCTAAGGGCCTGATAAATATACTATGTGCTCTAAGTGTGGTCGTGTTTGCATTTACCCTTTTGGGCGGTCTTAATTATTACAGGTATAACTTTAGCTATTATTCTAATCTTGAGGTTGATAAATACTCAGTGGAGGAATTATACGGTTTAACCAAGACGCTGGCAGAACAGGCCAACGATCTTAGGAGCAAAGTGCCAGTGGTAGATGATAATGGAGTATTCAAGTTGTCAATGAACAATTTTGAGCTTGCTAAGGAGGCTAACAGGGCAATGAAGAGCCTGTCGGAAGAATATCCTGTCTTTAGGGGCAGGTATGCTCCTCCCAAGCCGGTTCTTCTGTCGTCACTCATGTCATATGCTGAGATTACGGGAATATTTATACCCTTTACAATGGAAGCCAATGTGAATGTCGATATAGAGGATTTCTCAATACCTTATACCATGTTGCATGAGATGGCGCACCAACGGGGATTTATGAGAGAGGATGAGGCGAACTTTATTGCATATTTGGTAGGTATAAAATCCGGTAATGTGGAATTTATGTACAGCAGTACGATGCTTGCTCTGATTTCATCCGGTAACGCACTGTATAAACAAAATAGTGATATGTATTTTGAAATCAGAAGCTCGTATTCGGAGGGAGTGGTAAAGGATATACGGGCACAAATCGAATACTGGACAAAATATGAGGATACGGTAGTTAGTACGGTATCTAACAGGATTAACGACACCTACCTAAAGGCTAATGCCCAAGCGGATGGAGTAAAGAGCTATGGTCGAATGGTGGATTTGCTATTGGCCATGTATAGAGCAGAGCTTATAAAAGAAGAATAAATCAACTTCACAAGCATATGAACAGCCCTAAAAATTTTAGGGTTGTTTTTTTTATAAGTTATGATATAATTATTAAGTAAATATTAACAAAATGTTATGTAATTTTCAAAGTTGTAACATTTTGAATTCAAGGAGATTGTTATGAATGCTATAAAGAAACTATTCGTTGCTGCTTTAGCATTACTGCTGGTTACTGTAAGTCTTAGTGAAGCGACATATGCGGCGGAGCTTACTGACATAGATGCCGTTGCAGATACATATAATGTAGCCGATTCTGAGACCGACGAGACTGACGCTGAAGCCGTAACCGAGAATATTGAAGACATCGAAGCTGATACGGATTCTGAGGATATATTTGACCCCGAGTTATATGAAATATATATTGATGAACAGGGACAAGTATACTATATAGAAAAAGAGCCTAAAGAACCGGAAACCGATGAGGTTATTCAGGAGGAAGAGGCTAAAGAGGAGAAGAAAGAGCCTACATACTCCAAACTGGATCTCAGACTTTTGGCATGTCTCGTTTATACTGAGGCAGGAAACCAGCCCTATGAGGGAATGCTGGCGGTTGCCAATGTGGTATTGAACAGAGTAAAAAGCGATGCTTACTACCATGTGAATACCATTGAGGAAGTAATATTTGATAAAATGTGGGCGGTTCAGTTCTCGGTCACTACTAAGAATAAGAAGACTGGAAAGAGCATGATGGATAAAGCACTGGAATCTTATGATTCGGGTAAGTTCTCAGGCAAGAATCCTAAAGCCGAGAAAAAGGCCATGGAGAAGGCGATAAAGGCAGCAAAAGAGGCCCTTAACGGCAAGAATAACATAGGCGATTACTTATGTTTTAGGCTGAACAACAGCGGAGCCAAAAAAATCAAGAAGAAATATAGTGATTATAGGATAATCGGTGACCACATTTTCTATCGTACCAAATAATTTAATTAAATAAGTATAAATAGGCTGATGCATAACAAGTACAGGATTTTTCGGTACTTATTGTATCAGCCTTTTAAAATATCACTTTAATCTTAGTCGATAATGTGCTATTATATGTAATGAACCCATATATGGATAATAGTACCGTAATTGGTAATACATATAGAAGACATTTANATACATACAAAAGAATCTTTACAGGAGGTATTTTCATGGATAATTTATTTTCAGGCCTAGAGGAGTTCGGACTTGACAATTTATCAAATATTAATATATATGACGAGGAAGAAAAGCAGGAGGCTGAGGTTAAGAAAAAAGCGGGCAATACCTTTTCTGAAGAGGATATTATATTTGATAAGACATTTTCCTGTCCGGTATGCGATACTGACTTTAAAGCAAAGAGCGTCATGACCGGTAAGGTTAAGCTACAAAAGCTTGATACCGATTTAAGACCAAAATATCTAAAGGCCGATCCCTTAAAATACGATGCTATTCTATGTACCAATTGCGGGTATGCATCCTTAACCAGATTTTTTAAATATGTTACATATAAACAAGCAGAATTAATTAAAAATACCATATCGGTTAATTATAAGCCAACCGCTGAAACAGAAGGTATATATAGCTATGATGATGCCATAGCCAGACATAAGATGGCATTGGTAAGCTCAATTGTTAAGAAATCCAAAACATCTGAAAGAGCTTATACCTGTCTGAAGACAGCATGGGTAATCAGAGGAAAGGCGGAGACACTGCCCGGCGATACTCCAAATTATAAGCAGGTTATAGCTCAGCTTCGTAAAGAGGAATTGGAGTTCATACAGAATGCGTATGATGGCTTTTGTGAGGCGTTTATGAAAGAAACATTCCCTATGTGCGGAATGGATGAGAACACGGTTACATTACTTGTGGCTGAGTTGGCGAGAAAAATCGGTAAATATGATGAATCTTCCAGATGGATATCGAGAGTATTAATCTCCAGAGATGCCAGTGAAAGAATTAAGGACAGAGCAAGAGAAATTAAGGAACTAATAAAAGAGGGAAAAAATTGAAGGAAAAATTACACACAATACCGGTAAACGAAGCATTTGATATTGGTGGTGAATGTCCGGTCTGCAACATGAGAAAAGAACTGGAAACCAAAGCGATAGACTTCACCATGGGACCCAGTTATATGGAGGATGATGTCCGAGGGGAAACATCCAGGCTGGGCTTTTGCGAAAGACATATCGAGCTTCTATATAAAAATCAAAACCGCCTTGGACTATCTCTGATTCTAAAAAGTCATATGGATAGAGTGATAAAGGATATAGAAAAGCTTACGGGCAGTAGTTCAAAGCTTCCTGCACCGGGCATATTTAGAAAGCAGAGCGAGAATTCCGGTGTTGTATCTTATATTGAAAAGCTGGAGGACTCCTGCTATATATGCGAGATGATTAACAGGACCTTTGATCGGTATATAGCCACTATATTTTATCTGTACCGGCAGGAGGAAAGCTTTAGGAAGAAGTTCAGAGCTTGCCTTGGCTTTTGTAACAGGCATTATGGTATACTTTATAAGCAGGCACCGAAGCATTTAAGCGGCGGACAGCTTAAGGATTTCATCAGTGAATTAAATTCGCTGTATCTCGATAACATGAAAAGAGTCAATGAGGACTTGGAATGGTTTATTAATAAATTTGACTACCGTTATGCAGATGAGCCATGGAAAAATTCAAAGGATGCCTTACCACGGACTATCAACAAGACCAATAGCATAATAAAGAGTTCATAGGATTTGTAACGTTTTGGTATAGAGTTTCTAATTCAGCATATACTAAAAAAGTATAATATACTAATAATAGTATATTTATATAAATATGGTATATATAGGAATATGAAAAGTTATTACCATAGGGTGATAACTTTTTATTGTTGGAGCGAAACTCTTTCAAATATATGAAATCCCACCTTTATAGAGGTGAAAATTTAAAAAAATGAGAAAAATAGAGAAAACAAGAGATTTTAAGAGCTTTTAACAATATTGCGGTAGAAATTTACTAGAAAAGAAGTTGCATATTTAAGATAAATTTACTAATATATTAAATATCTTTAGCACTCATTCAGCAAGAGTGCTAATAATTATCAAAAATTGGATATAAGGAGGAATATTAATGAAGCTAGTACCATTAGGAGATAAGGTAGTTTTAAGGCAGTTAGTTGCTGAAGAGACAACAAAATCCGGAATAGTATTACCCGGTCAGGCCAAAGAAAAGCCACAACAGGCAGAGGTTGTAGCAGTAGGACCAGGTGGCATGGTTGATGGTAAGGAAGTAACAATGCAAGTGAAAGTCGGAGATAGAGTTATCTATTCTAAATATGCCGGAACAGAAGTAAAGCTGGATGATGAGGAATTCATCATTGTTAAGCAGAATGATATAGTTGCAATAGTAGAAGACTAATTAAGGAGGATTATAATATGGCAAAGGATATTAAATACGGTGCAGATGCACGTAAAGCCCTAGAAGCGGGTGTTAATAAATTAGCTGATACAGTAAGAGTTACTTTAGGTCCTAAGGGAAGAAATGCAGTTTTAGATAAGTCATTCGGAACTCCTTTAATTACTAACGACGGTGTAACAATTGCTAAGGAAATCGAGCTGGAAGATCCATTCGAGAATATGGGCGCACAGATTCTTAAGGAGGTTGCTACTAAGACTAATGATGTTGCCGGTGACGGAACCACAACCGCTACTGTTCTTGCACAAGCTATGATTAGGGAAGGTATGAAGAACCTGGCAGCCGGAGCAAATCCGATTATCTTAAGAAAAGGTATGAAGAGAGCAACCGATACAGCAGTGGATTCTATCATTAAGATGAGCTCTAAGCTAACCGGTAAGGATCAGATTGCAAGAGTAGCTGCAATATCTGCCGGAGATGATACCGTTGGACAATTAGTTGCTGATGCAATGGAAAAGGTAAGCAACAATGGTGTTATCACAGTAGAAGAATCCAAGACAATGTTAACCGAATTGGATTTGGTTGAAGGTATGCAGTTTGACCGCGGATATATCTCAGCTTATATGTGCACAGATATGGATAAGATGGAAGCGGTTCTTGAGGATCCTTATATCTTAATCACCGATAAGAAGATTACAAATGTTCAGGAGATATTACCTCTTCTTGAGCAGGTGGTTCAATCCGGTGCTAAGCTATTAATAATTGCCGAGGATGTTGAGGGCGAAGCTCTTACAACAATCGTTTTAAATAAATTAAGAGGAACATTTACCTGCGTAGCCGTTAAGGCTCCCGGATATGGTGACAGAAGAAAGGCTATGCTTCAGGATATAGCTATCCTTACCGGTGGAACAGTAATTACCGAAGAGCTTGGACTTGAACTGAAGGAAACCACCATGGATCAGCTTGGCCGTGCAAAATCCGTTAAGGTTCAGAAGGAAAATACTATTATAGTAGACGGTGAAGGCGATAAGGCTGAGATAGAAGCCAGAATCAATCAGATTAAGGCTCAAATCGAAGAGACAACATCTGAGTTTGATAAGGAAAAATTACAGGAGAGACTCGCTAAGCTTTCAGGCGGAGTTGCAGTTATTAAGGTTGGTGCTGCAACAGAGACAGAAATGAAAGAAAGCAAGCTTCGTATGGAAGATGCTCTGGCAGCAACAAGAGCAGCTGTTGAGGAAGGTATCGTAGCAGGTGGTGGTTCTGTATTCATCCATGCAGCTAAGGAAGTAGCTAAATTAGCCGCATCCTTAGAGGGTGACGAAAAGACCGGTGCTAACATAATTCTTAAGGCTCTGGAAGCACCTCTACACTGCATCGTTGAAAATGCAGGTCTTGAGGGCTCCGTTGTAGTCAGCAAGATTAAGGATAGTAAATCCGGAATCGGATATGATGTACTGAACGAAGCATATGTGGATATGGTAGAAGCAGGTATCTTGGATCCCACAAAGGTTGCAAGAAGTGCTCTGCAAAACGCAACAAGTATTGCTTCCACATTACTGACTACAGAATCAGTAGTTGCCAACATTAAATCCAATGAACCCGTTATGCCTCCCGGTGGCGGCGGAATGGGAATGATGTAAATATCAATTTATATCCGGAGGGTGCAAAGCACCCTCCATGTTTTTTGTAACTTTCTTTTTTATACCAAGCCGTTTTTATATGTTGACAATTGTTTAGGGATTATATATGATATAACAGAAACTAAATACAATACATATTTTATTAGCTAGGGGAGCACATGCTGAGAGGTATGCACTGCATACTGACCCTCATTACTTGATCCGGGTAATACCGGCGTAAGGAAGCAATCTAGTGTCCCCTCCTAATTAAATCTAAGGAGGATTTTTTATGTTTAAAAAACTATTTGATTTTTTCGTTGTAACTGATATCGAGAACCAAAGCTTTTATCCCACCACTGCGGGAAATATAGCATTATTGGTTATCATAGCACTTCTTTTCGTGGCTATACTGGCTATCGGCGGAGGAAAGAAAAAGCTCAGTGCTAAGCAATTGGCCTTTTCGGCTGTTGCTATGACACTGGCTGTTATCACATCGATATTTACGGTATATGAGTTGCCCTTTGGCGGTTCTATTACTTTATTCAGAATGTTCTTTATTTGCTTTATCGGGTATCTATATGGGACAAAGGTCGGTGTTATAACCGGAGCGGCCTATGGAATATTGGACTTTATACTAAAGCCCTTTGCGATAACCCTTATACAGCCACTTCTTGATTATCCCGTTGCATTTGGATGTCTGGGACTGGCAGGATTGTTCTCTAAATCAAAATATGGAATAATTAAGGGCTATCTCTTAGGTGTTACCGGAAGATTTATCTGTCATGTATTAACAGGAATAATATATTTCTATGAGTATGCCGATGGGAAAAATGTTGTTATATATTCTCTGACATATAATGCATCCTATATAGTTCCGGAAGCAATACTTACAATATTAATTCTTCTAATACCTGCGGTAAGACAGTCGCTTGGCGAAATAAAGAAGATGGCACAGTAAGGAGTCGTTAACCCTCAGCCATTCTGGTAACCGCCACATATATGCCTGATAGTCTGTACCAGGTAGGTAAGTCCACAATGCCGGTTACGGGCATGTTAAAGATGCTCTGAAAAGTTCTGACGGCTTCTGCAGTCTGTTCATTGTATTGACCGGTTACCGCAACCTTTGGAATCAGACTATAGGCATTTCCGATAGCATTAAGCTGTTCCTGTATCATTCTTACATCGTCTCCGCTGGCTCCTATATTTAGGTTATAGCCGGGCCACGATGCAGGAACTCCGGATACCTGTGGTGCGGTATTGATAAAAATTGAGTTGCCGTAAAAATGTCTGAGGATACTGATTGCATCATATCCCTGATCGCCTAAATCCTTTGAACCCCATTGTGTCATCCAGTTGGGGCATTGAACTCTGATACCGTCACAATACTGGGTGAGGATGGGCTGCTTGACATTAGGTCTGGACAGATAATTTACGAATAATGCATCCACAATTAATCCTATATTATCGAAGATATTACGTCCGGGTATCCATTTATGGTCAAATGCTGTAGAAGAGGTAAGTGTGAAATTGAAACCCTGGTTGCGATACCATTCAGTAAAGACTCTGTTTAGAGTAAAAGAAAGAATGGCGAGGACATTAGCCTGTATGGTCGATTCAGGCCAGGTTGCATATATCTCACTTGAAGCAACATTTTTAATATAATCTCTGAATTTAACATAATAATTGGCGGCTGTGGTATCCGTCGGTGGTCCGTCATGTACAATAACATATTCGGGAATAACAACCTGTCGTAATACTATTTCACCTGTTTCTGCCTCCGGATTTATTTCAGGCTCGGCTATCTTTGGTGGATAGTCGCCCCACAGGGTATGGGGACCAATGACAAACAGAGACCCCTGAGCGTTTGGATCATCAGTTTCCTCCATGGTTGCGCTTTGTATTGCCGTTACATCTGCAAATACCTGTAGGTTTGAGATACTTACAGGAGTATAATTGGGCTGCATGGTATGGATGTTATATTCTGAATAGGGCTGCACATCCGAAGGGGCAAGACTGTAGTCAATAGGCGGAGCAGGCAGCTCTACCTGAGGCGTTATCCCCGAAACATCTGTAGTCAGTTCTTCCAGCACTACATCCGGCCGTGCAGGAGACGAAATTCTGACAGTGGCGCCTTCCACCGGAAACATATTTGGTGTAACACAACGAATCTGCAATCTTCCAAGGGATTGAGTCGTTAACTCAGTGGGATATACTCTTATATTCTTATTCCTTTTAGTAATTTTATTCATAATTTATACTCCTATCCGGGCTACTTCTACATATTAATAACTTATGTTTATGTAGCCGGAATGTGATTATGATAATAAGAATAAAAAAATGGCAACCGCTCTTATGAGCGACTGCCAAATTTCATATACATATAAACATATAATTATTAAATACTTATCTTATGGGCTTTAAGCCTACGTGTAAGGAACTTAACTGAGTTTCAGTTATAGCTAAGAATCTTTCCTCATATTTTTGCTTTAATTCTGCCATATCAAACCTTGAACTTAAATGTCTGTCCAGTGCTTCTATTAAAGCCTGACCGCTCAGAATATCGGGCAACTCCGAAGTGTCTTCATTTTCCGATAGGGTACTTGCGGTCGTATTGGTTGTAGATGTGGAATTATCGGTACCTGCACCGGTATCTGTGGCCTGTGCCGCATCTGTAGTTGAAGCGGAGGTATCGACTGGTTCTACTGAATTAAAAAAATCAAATAAAGCACTTGTCAACTCAACTTCAGACAATATATTGAGTTCGGGATGCTGCTGAAAATAATCGATTAACAGCGGCACATCCTCGGGATTAGTTACGATAACACTACAGGTAGAAAATTTACGGCTGCCATCCTGATACGTAGCATCGATTTCAGCAAACACGAATGTCATGCCGTGACTTCTGGCGGTTACGCGTCCACCGGTACTAACCGAAGCAATAGTGGGATCAAAGCTTGAAAATTTAGGTGACTCGGCAGTATTATAAGGCTTCATTACAACCTCCAACAGGAAGCTCTGTTCAAGACCTATAAACAGTCTGGACCGTGTAAGCTTAACACTGAATGCCGGCGGTCCCACAGTAACTTCACAGGTAAGCGGCGTGGTATTAAGACCTCTTCTTACTGTCGCAGTAATAGTTGTTGTTCCCACTTTATTTGCAGTAAAGACACCATCATCATTAACAGATGCTATTTCAGGATCAGCTGACCTAAATGTAACCTTAGCATCATTTTCAAGGTTATATACTCTAAGGGTAAATGATTTACCATTTACCAGAGTAATTGACCTAAGGTTAAGTCTGTATTCGTTATTTTTCTCCTTTTCAATTTCTGATGCCTGGGCTATACTAACTGGAGTCTGCATAATATGTGGCAAAAAGGTAAAGAAAAGAAGTAAGCCAAGGGAAATTATACATTTACATAAAAATTTCTTTTTCAAGGCACTTCCTCCGATTTATGGAAATACTATGTCACATCCTATTTATTCTATACCATACTATATCAACTGTTTTTGTCAGAAACGTGTCATAATCGGGTTTATATTTTAATAAATTGTTACAGAATATGAGAACTGGAATTAAGTGTAAACAGAATAAAGTTTTACTACTTGTTTTCCGATATACAATTAATATATAATAATACTATATGTTAACTTCTTAATGGTTTTGTATTTTATAGTTAGTCTTTGTAAAAAAATTAAATATATTCAGATACCAAGGATAATGTTTAGCAATAAAAAGGAGGTAACTATTATGCAACATATCTTAATAGCAGACGATAATCGTGATATTACGGATATATTATCGACCTATTCCAAAATGGAGGGATTTGAGCCTTTAGTTGCCGCAGATGGAGAGGAAGCCATCCGATTATTCAACGAATATAAACCGGATGTTGTATTATTGGATGTCATGATGCCAAAGGAGGATGGTTATGAGGTATGCAGAAAGATAAGAAAGAAATCGAATGTACCGGTTATTCTCATAACTGCCAGAGGTGAGGATTTTGATAAGATAATGGGACTCGACATAGGAGCTGATGATTATATAGTAAAACCATTTAGTCCGAGAGAGGTTATGGCAAGAATAAGGGCTGTTCTTAGAAGGATGGCAAAGACGGACAAGGATAGCACTTCGGAAAACGTTATTACCATAAGTAATCTGGAGATTAATTTAGAGGAATACACCTTACATATTGGTGGGAAGAAAATTGCCCTTACCAAAAAAGAAATTGAAACGATGTGGACATTAGCATCTAATCCTAACAAAGTGTTTACAAGAGATAACCTACTTGACAGCCTTTGGGGATTTGATTATTTCGGTGACAGCCGAACGGTGGATTCCCATATCAAGCGTCTTCGTGCTAAGATAGATGCCGTGGAACATCCTGAATGGACCATTAAAACCATCTGGGGTGTAGGGTATAAATTCGAATTGCTCGAAGATTAGCCAGCCCATAAGGTGAAGGAGTAAATTAGTTATGGCAAAGGAAAACAAGGTTCGTGTATATAACCGACTGTTTTTTAAGCTGTATTTAAACTATGCAGTAATGTTACTACTTACTGCAGTTTTAATATGTTTGATTTTTATTCAGCTGTATAAAGACACTGCAATGAAAAATGAGCAGGAAAAATTAAAACAACAGGCAATAAACATATCTGAGATAATGACGACTAACTATATAAATACTAACAACTATAGTGGTTTTTTGGATTTTCTGATCACTTTGCAAAAGAGTATGGACCTGGATATTTGGACCATATCAAATCCCAATGCCATCATTCCGATGGATGAAAGCATGGAAACGAATTCCTTCGAGGAGTTCTCTGTTGATTATAGAGAGTATGCTGCCTTGGTTACTAGTGCTTTTCAAAACAGATATGAATTTTCTATTGCCGATGATGAGATATATCAGACACAGACTATAACCATGGCAGTTCCCATATATGGAGCCAACAGAGAGGTTGTAGGAGCCTTGCTTATGAAGACTCCTGTCAAAGTGCTTAAGGATATTATCGATGACAGCCTTTCACTCATAGTCATAAGCAGTGTGGTTGGCCTGGCAATCTCGTTTATCATAGTTATTATATTTGCGACTGAGCTGTCATTACCTATAACCAGAATGCGTTCGACTGCCCTGTCACTTGCGGCGGGAAATTATCATTCAAAGACAGGAATAAAACGTAATGACGAAATAGGCGATTTGGCTAAGACCGTGGATATACTGTCAGAAAAGCTTTTAGAAAACGAAATTCAAAGAAAAAACCTGGATCAGATGCGGCTTGATTTTTTTGCGAATGTCTCCCATGAGCTTAGGACTCCGATTACGGTTATAAGAGCATATACCGAAACCCTGGTTGACGGGGTGGTAAAGGATGAGGAAAAGGTAAATCAATATTATGAAAGAATGCTTTTAGAATGTAAGAGCATGGAGCGTCTTGTAGGTGACCTTATGCTTCTGTCAAGGATGCAGAATCCTGATTTTGCTATTGATAAAGAGCCTGTTAATCTGGTGCAGGTATTTGATGATATAAATCGAAGCATTACCACTTTGGCCGAGAAGAAAAACATCAAGATAGATATCACTAAGGAACAGCCGGTCATCATGATGTCAGGTGATTATGACCGATTGAGACAGATGTTTATCATTATATTGGATAATGCCATAAAATTCTCTGATGAGGGAAAAACTGTTTACATAAATATATCAAAAACGGACAAGATAACAGTATCTATAAAGGATGAAGGCATAGGAATAGATACCAATGATTTAGAGAATATATTTGAGAAATTTTACAAGTCGAATTTACGACAAAATGCTTCAGGAACAGGTCTTGGTTTAGCTATAGCCAAGCAGATTGCCATCAAGCATGAGGGAAGTATCGATGTTGATTCCAAATTAGGTGAAGGAAGCTGCTTTACTTTTACATTTCCTATATATAATATGGATGATATGGACGATTCATCCCTGTAAATACCATCAAAAATTATGATAAAAACCTTGAAATACAATAGCTAATCTATTATAATATAGTTAAAGAAGTTCCTGAGATGTTCGACACTCCTGTAATTTTGAACCTACATGATTAAACAGGGATTCCTACATTTGTAGGTGGATGTCAAGCCGCCGTATGCAGCGGAAGGCAGAAGCTTACATGCGGTTACCCACCTAGCTTTGCTAGGAGTCAAAATGCAGGAAACGGCATTTCGGGTATATACTAAAGATGAGAGCGGCTACGGCCGCTTTTTTTTGTAATAGGGAAGATCGTCTTATTACGTCGTTAAATCACCGTGTTTGGAGATAGTGCTTGTATTTTACCGAATAAAATTCTATAATATGCTTAATATATGCTTAATACAGTGTGAAATGGAGAAGTCTATGAAGCATGGATTTATAAGGGTAGCCGCCACCAGCCCCAAAATCAGGCTGGCCGATTGCAGCTACAACGGAGAGCAAATAATCAAATGCATAGAGAATGCGGCCCATAGTCAGGTAAAGCTTCTGGTTTTTCCTGAGCTTTGTGTTACCGGGTATTCCTGCGGAGATTTGTTCTTTCAGGATATCCTTATTAGCCATGCAATGGAACAGGTGAAGAACATAGCGAGGTCTACCGCGGATAAGGATCTGATCGCGGTAATTGGATTTCCTTATGAGAATAAGGGAAGGCTGTATAATACGGCGGCCGTCCTGTACAGAGGAAAGATATTGGGACTGGTACCCAAAATGAGTATACCTAATTACGGCGAGTTTTATGAGACCAGGTATTTTTCCATAGGACCGAAGAATCCTATAAAGGTTGATTTTCTTGGGGAAGAAGTATATTTTGGTTCAAGGTTATTATTCGAATCAACAGATATACCTGATTTTGTATTAGCCGTTGAGATCTGTGAGGACTTATGGATTCCTATGTCTCCGGGTAATTCCCATTGTATTGCAGGAGCCACCGTGATAGCCAATTTATCTGCCAGCAATGAGATAATTGGAAAGGCAAGATACAGAAGAGAGCTGGTACAGAGCCAGTCGAGAAGACTGATTTGCGGATATGTATATTCCGATGCCGGGGAAGGAGAATCAACCACGGATTTGGTCTTTTCCGGACATAGCCTTATTGCCGAGAACGGAGTATTGCTTTCGGAAGCAGAACCCTTTCAGAATAGAATGATTATAAATGAGATTGACTTAGGAATCATAAAAAGCGAGAGAAAGAGAATGAATACCTACAAGGAGCATGACGGTGCAGAGCATATCCGTATTAAGTATTCATTTTCCAATGATAATAGAGTGCTTAGGCCTTATGATTTAATTAGAAGAATTGACCCCTCTCCCTTTGTTCCGGAGAAAATTTCAGAGCGAAAGGACCGTTGTAAGGATATCTTTACAATTCAGGCCATGGGACTGAAGGCAAGGCTTTCTCATGTGGGAGCAAAGTGTGCCGTTTTGGGTGTATCGGGAGGCCTAGACTCGACTCTCGCTCTATTGGTAACTCATAAGTCCTTTGAGATGCTTGGGCTCGACAGTAAGGGAATACTTGCTGTTACCATGCCGTATCATGGTACGTCCGACCGTACCTATAATAATGCCGTATCCCTTGCAAAGTATCTTGGTGCAACGCTTATAGAAATACCCATAAAGGATGCGGTGGAGCAGCATTTTAATGATATAGGCCACGATAAAGACGCCCATGATATAACCTATGAGAATTCCCAAGCAAGAGAAAGAACTCAAATACTTATGGATCTTGCAAATAAACATAACGGACTGATGGTAGGCTCCGGTGATTTGTCCGAACTGGTTCTGGGATGGGCCACCTATAACGGAGACCATATGTCTATGTATGGAGTTAATTCCTCCGTTCCAAAGACTTTAATTCGATCCATAGTGGAATGGTATGCAGATTCTACTGATAATAATAATCTGGCAGAAGTTTTAAGGGATATAATAGATACGCCTGTAAGTCCGGAGCTTATACCACCCACAGAGGGGAAAGAGCATCAGCTTACTGAGGATTATATAGGACCTTATGAGCTACATGATTTCTTTATCTATTATGTTCTTAGGTATGGATTCTCTCCGGAAAAAATTTATCGAATGGCTAAGGCAGCATTTGCGAATAAGTATAAGGATGAGGAAATATTAAAATGGCTGCAGCTGTTTTATAACAGATTTTTTGCACAGCAGTACAAGAGATCCTGCCTGCCTGACGGACCGAAGGTGGGTATAGTGGCTGTTTCTCCGAGAGGAGATTTAAGGATGCCAAGTGATGCCAAGGCAAAGCTATGGTTAGATGAAGTAAAACGCATATCAAAATAAAAAGCAAAACACAGCGAATAATAGGAAGTGTTAAAGGAGAGGAAGATTAATATGGCACTAAAGATTGTTACAGACTCCGCATCAGATACACCGGTTTGGATTATTGAGGAATTTGGACTACATGTAATACCTACGCCCGTAGTTATAGAAGAGAAGGATTATTTTGACGGAAAGACAATATTTCCCGAGGAATTCTATAGTATACTTCAAAGCGGTAAGGATATTAAGACTTATCATATCAATGCTCAGATGTTTTATGATAATTTCTTGCCCTATGCTCAGAATAACGATGAGGTAATCTACATATGCTTCTCAACCGGAATCGCAGGGACTTACAATGCGGCAAATATTGCAAAGACAGAGCTTCTGGAGGAATACCCTGATTTTGATTTAACTATAATCGATTCTAAGTGTGCCTCATTGGGCTTTGGACTGGTTACATATTATGCTCTGATGATGCAGAAAAACGGAGCAAGCAAAGAGGAAATCATAGAAGGAATAAGATGGCATTGTGACCATATGGAGCATATTTTTACGGTTAAGACCCTGGAATATCTGTTAAAGGGAGGCAGGCTAAGTAAGACCTCAGCCATAGCAGGAAGTCTGCTGGATATTAAGCCTATTATTCAGGTTAATGACTTGGGTGCACTTGAAGCAATAGAGAAGGTCAGAGGCAGACATAAGTCCTTGAAACGCCTTGTGGAAATCGTAGGTGAAAGAGGTAAGGATCTGTCTAATCAAATCATAGGTGTTGTCCATGGTGATGATGCAGAGACTATGGAGGAAGTTAAGAAAATGCTTAGAGAGGCTTATGGTTGTAAGCATTTTATAGACAATTATGTAGGCTGTGCAATCGGAGCACATACCGGACCGGGAATAATCGGTATTATATTCTTGGACGATAAATCCCCATATATATCTAATATAGATAAATGATATAGAGTAAACGATAGAACAACGTTCTATAAGTAAACGACCATAATTGGTGTTACTTGCAGAACGTTGTTCTAAGAAGGTGCTATGTAAGTATGGTTAAGGTGTGACCTTGGCTTTGTCGAGTGCAACCTTAATCGCTTCAATCAGGAGAGTCTGTGTATATCGGCTGTCGTCCCTTAATTCTATCTCATCTATTGGAACATCGTTGCTTAACTGAGCCGAAATCTCATCCAGGGCGGTGGGAACAAGAGGATACATAGTAGTAATTGTCTCGTCAATATTTACGATTCGAACCGAATTGATATGGTTTTCATCCACTATCACCTCGAGATTGATTACCGTATCGCTTAGTGGAATGGAGGAGGTCCATACTCCCGCTTTATATAACTTAGTTTCAGAGGCAACATCTTCTTTATCCTTACCACTGAACATAAATATCAACAGAAGAATCAGAAGAATACCTAATGCAGCAAAAATTACCGTATATATAATTTCTTTTAATTGAATAACGACTATTTTCGTCTTTGCCATTTCTATCCTCCGGAGCATAATAGCTTCATTATCTAAAATCTTATTATATATTATTAATCAGTATAATAAATTATGCCGACAAGTTGAGAGAAATCGATGAATAGAAGGTGTGGTTATGTCCTTACAACTATATCTTGGAAGTGCCGGATCCGGTAAGTCCTATCAGATGTATAAAAATATCATAGAGGAATCGCAGAAAAACCCGGGAACCAATTATCTGATTATCGTACCTGAGCAGTTCACTCTGCAGACCCAGAAGGATATCGTGTCCATGCATCCGAATCATGGAGTTATGAATGTGGATATCCTGTCTTTTATGCGCTTTGCATATCGCATCTTTGACGAGGTAGGCGGGAATAATTTTCCCATACTGGAGGATACCGGTAAGAGTATGGTTATACGAAAAGTCGTGGCTGAAAAGAGGAAGGAACTTATACTGTTCGGTGCCGGTGTTAAGAAGACAGGCTTTATCAATGAGCTAAAATCCCTTCTGTCTGAGTTCTATCAATATAACATCAGGCCGGAGGATTTTGAAAAAATGATGGATATAACTGCAAAAAAGCCGGTCCTTAAGGCGAAGCTTCATGATATCCGTACCATATTCGAGGGCTTTGCAGATTTTATGAAGGAACGGTATATAACCGCTGAGGAGATTCTCGTTGTACTGAGTAAGGTCATTGACAAATCCGAGTGGCTTAAAAACAGCATTATCTGCCTCGATGGCTTCACAGGTTTTACCCCCTGTCAGAATGAAATACTGGCAAAGATGATGTCACTGGCCAAGAAGGTCATGGTTACCGTTACGATTGATCCCAGGGAGTCTTTAGAAGCTGAGGAATTGGAGTACCGGCTGTTTGGATTAAGTCACAAGACCATTAATAAGCTAAAAGAGATTGCGGATGACACTAATACCGAGATTGAGGAGCCAATCTATGTACAGCAAAAGAATAAATACAGTGTACCTTATCGTTTCCGAAATTCGCCCACGTTGGCATTCTTAGAGAAGAATCTGTTCCGTTATCCATATGATACATATAGTGAACAGCAGGATGAGATAAGTATTCACAGTGCCAAAAATCCTGAATCCGAGATTGCATTTGTGGTCAGAGAAATTAAAAGACTTATAAGAGATGAAGGGTATAGGTATAAGGATATTGCAGTTGTTACGGGTGATATTGAAAGATACGGACGCATAGCAAAATATTATTTTAATAAGGCAAATATTCCGTGCTTCATTGATTATAAAAAGGAGATACTCGGCAATCCCCTTGCAGTGTTTCTTCGTTCGGCAACTCAAATCGCCACGGAAGACTACAGCTATGAAGGGGTATTCGGTTATCTGAGAACTGGGCTTAGCGATATACCACAGGAGGATGTGGATCTTTTGGAGGACTATGTAATTGCCACGGGGATTCGCGGGGCGAAGCGATATCTGGAGCCTTTTAAAAGGTCGTACAAGAGGAAGAAAGCAGTGGATTTGGAGAGGCTTAATCTCATACGGGAAAAGCTTATAAGCGAGGTTCATCCCCTGTATGAAGTCTTGAAGGATAGGGATAAAACGGTAAGGGATTATACAAAGGCTCTATATGAGTTGGGGATTCGGCTGAATGTATGTATTAAGCTCGAAGAGCTGAATGCATATTTTAAAGAGCAGGATATTCCGATTATGTCGAAGGAATATGAACAGGTATATCGGATTGTAATGGATATTTATGATCAGTTAGTCCTACTTCTCGGAGATGAGAAAATAGGTCTCAAGGAATATACAGAGATACTTGAAACAGGTCTTGTGGAGGCCAAGGTAGGCTTGATACCTCCCGGAATGGATGAAATAGTAATCGGCGATACTCAACGAACCAGGCTAAAGGATATAAGGGCTCTGTTTTTTGTCGGTGTTAATGAGGGGATTGTTCCCAAGGTAATCGGTAGCGGAGGAATCCTATCGGATATTGAGAGACAGCTTCTTACCGACTATGGCATTGAGCTGGCTCCCACTAAGAGGCAGCAGGCATTCACAGAGAATTTCTACATATATCTGAGCATGACAAAGCCAAAGGATAAGCTCTATATTACTTATCATAGAGTAAATGAGGAGGGTAAATCGGTGGCTCCCTCATATCTTATAGGTAAGCTTTTAACATATTTTAAGAGTCTTAAGATTATAAATGAGGATGAGCAATATGATGATATAGAGTGTATTCTCCAGGATGACGGAATAGCCTATCTGGCTGAAAGACTCAGAAAACGTCGGACAAATATGCAGGACGATAACGACAGGGATAAAAGGGATTCTTTGATTTTCAGAGAGCTATATCATCATTATTATGATAATGATGAGAGAAGAAGGATTCTTGAGCTTATTAAGACAGGCGCATACTATGAGAATACTGAAAGGGGAATATCAAAGGAAGTTGCACTTTTGCTGTACGGAGAGAATTTAAGCGGAAGCGTTACAAGACTGGAGCGATATGCAGGCTGTGCATTTGCCCATTTTATGTCCTATGGATTATCTCTCGAGGAACGCAGAGAGTATAAGCTGGCAGTACCTGATATCGGAAACATATTTCATAATGCCATCGATGAGTTTTCCAAAATGCTAAGTAAAAGCGAATATAACTGGCATACCATACCGGATGATATCAGAGAGGAATGGGCAATAAAGAGTGTGGAAAGTGCCGTGGAGAATTTTGAGGGCAGCTATATAAGAAGCAATAAGAGAAATGAGTATTTGATTAAGAGAATCGAAAGGATTACGGTAAGAACCCTGTGGGCTCTATGCAACCAGATACGTCAGGGCTCCTTCGAACCGACCGCATATGAAATGCCTTTCTATCATATACCTGATGTGGGCGTATCTCTAACTGGGAGAATCGATAGAATGGATCTGTACGAGACAGCGGACAGAGTATATGTCCGAGTCATAGATTATAAGTCCGGATCAACGGCTTTTGATATTCATAGTATATATTATGGTCTTCAGCAGCAACTGGCCATATATTTAAGTGCTGCCATGGATTATTTAATGAAAGAACACAGGGGCAAGGAAATAGTCCCGGCGGGAATATTCTATTATAATATAGATGATCCCATTGTTGCTAAATCTGATGAGGCCGATGAGGAAATATACAAGAGCCTTAAGATGAACGGACTCGTAAATGATGATAAAGAGATTATTGCTCATATGGACAGTAAACTCGCAGGACCTGACGGCACCCTTAGAGAATCCGTGAAGTCGGATATAATTCCCGTAGATACCAACAAGGAAGGGGAACTGTCAAAACGGTCATCTGTGGCCAGCAGTAAGCAGATTGAGTCATTGCTTAATTATGTTAATGAAAAGCTGGTTGATGATAAGAGCAATATATTGAATGGAGATGCAAAGCTTAACCCATATAGGATAGGAGACAGGATAGCCTGTGATTATTGTGAGTTTAAGAGTGCCTGTGGATTTGATCCACGACTTCCGGGATATTCATACCGCAACCTTACCAAGCGACCGGTTGAGGAACTGATGCAGGAAATCTGGGGAGATAAGGATAATTAGCTATATGAAGGAGGATACCCATGGGTATGGTGTGGACAGCAGCACAGAAGAAGGTAATCGATACCAGGAATAAGAATCTGCTGGTTTCGGCGGCAGCCGGTTCGGGCAAGACCGCCGTTCTGGTAGAACGAATAATATCTATGATTTCTGAAGGGGAGAACCCTCTGGACATAGATAAGCTTTTGGTGGTTACCTTTACGAAAGCAGCCGCCACCCAGATGAAGGAGAGGATAGGCAAAGCACTGGATAAAAAGCTTACTGAAAATCCAAGTAATGCCCATCTTCAGAAGCAGGTTTCCCTACTCCAAAGTGCCCATATCACCACTATACATAGCTTCTGTCTGACTGTTATAAGAAACTATTTTCATCATATAGATTTGGATCCGTCATTTAAAATGGCTGAAGAATCAGAGATTACCCTGTTAAAATCAGACATTATTGCCGAGGTGCTTGAGAAATGGTATGAGGAAGGAAGAGAGGATTTCCACCGCCTTATCGAAAGCTATTCCTACTCTAAATCTGATGTTCCCATAGAGGATTTGGTACTGAATCTATATAATTTTGCCATGAGTAATCCATGGCCTAAGGCATGGATAGACGGTATCGGCAGGTCCTTTGAGCTGGACACCGTAGAGGACATGAACAGATCACCTTGGATGAATAAGCTTTTGGATTATGTGTCCATGGTGATTTCAAATTTAATGAAGAAGATCGAAGAAGCAATAGATATATGTAATGAGGCAGACGGACCGAACGCTTATCTTCCGGCACTAATCAGCGACCGTGAAATGCTTTCAGGATTAATGAATATAGATTCCTATGAGGGCTATTCAAAGGCATTTTCAACCATAGCATACACCCGTCTGTCATCCAAAAGGCAGAGTGAAGTCTCGGAGAGTAAGAAGGAAAAGGTTAAAGGTTTAAGAGAAGAAATGAAGAAAGGCATTAAGGACCTTACATCTTCGTTCTTTTTCCAGCCCATAGAGGACACTTTGCAGGATATGCAGTCTGTAGGCAGTGTTATGGAGGTGCTTGCCGAGCTTACCAAGGAGTTCATGGATGCCTTTGCGGCTAAGAAGGAAGAAAAGAACCTTATAGACTACAATGATTTGGAGCATTTCGCCCTTCGTATACTGATTGAAGAAAATGAAGGGGAAATTGTCCCCACTAAGGCAGCTATAGAGCTAAGTGAGCAGTTTGATGAGATACTGATAGACGAGTATCAGGACAGTAACCTGGTACAGGAGACTATACTCAGAATTGTATCGAGAGAGCATAGGGGCGAAGCAAACAGATTCATGGTAGGCGATGTAAAGCAGAGTATTTATAAATTCCGTCTGGCAATGCCTGAATTATTCCTTGAGAAGTATAAATCCTATAGCATATCTGATGAGGATGAGGACGGCAAGATTAATGTAAATCAGCGAATTGACCTAGATAAAAATTTCAGAAGCCGAAAGACAATACTGGATTTTGTGAATGTTATATTCGAACAGATTATGACCGAACACATAGGTGGTATTCATTATGATGATGCGGCATCATTAAAGTACGGTGAGCTTTTTGAAGAATTGATGCTTAAGAAGGATGAAGAGCTGCCCTCCGAAATAAGTAATAGAATAGCTCAGGATGTGGAGCTTATATTAGTGACGGAGGACGAGTCGGTTGAGGAGGATGTAGAGGAGGAAATACAATATACCAGGAAGGAGCTGGAGGCAAGAGCGATAGCAAAGCGAATAAAGGAGCTTACAGACCCCGAAAAAGGTCTTCTCGTATTCGATAAGGATGAGGAAGGTAATTATATTCATCGTCCGGTAATGCTAAAGGATATTGTGATACTCCTTCGTACCATGACAGGATGGTCGGATGTATTCGTAAACACCCTGATGCAGGAGGGTATTCCGGCTTATGCCGATACAGGTACGGGATATTTTCAGACCATCGAGATAATGACGATTTTGAACATGCTAAAGATTATCGATAATCCCAGGCAGGATATTCCGTTTACAGGGGTATTGTATTCTAAGATAGGTGGCCTGACCACGGATGAGCTTGCTCAGATAAGGCTTATGGACAAAAATGAAACCATGTATAAAGCCTGTCAGATATATACCAGGGAAGGAAGCAATGAGGAGCTTAGGAATAAGCTAACAGTATTCATGGACATGCTTCATAACCTTCGCGACATGATAAGATATACGCCGATACATGAGCTGATACAGAAGATTCTTGACATAACCGGATATTCATACTATGTAATGGCCATGCCTGGTGGAGACAGAAGAAAAGCCAATATAGATATGCTGGTTTCTCTTGCGGTAGGATTCGAGAAGGGAAGCTACAGCAGTCTGTTCCATTTTATCAGATATGTGGAGAAGCTTCAGAAGTATGATGTGGATTATGGGGAAGCCACCGTGTCGGGTGAGCAGGAGAATACCGTAAGGATTATGAGTATCCATAAAAGCAAGGGTTTAGAGTTTCCCGTTGTGTTTGTGGGTGGATTAAGCAAGCAGTTCAACATGCAGGATCAAAGGAGTAAAATCCTGTTTGATGTAGACTATGGTGTCGGACCTGATTATATAGATATAGATAAGCGAACCAAGGTTCAGACCTTACTGAAGAAGGTCATCCAGAAGAAGATTCAGATAGATAACCTCGGTGAAGAGCTTAGGGTGCTTTATGTAGCCATGACGAGAGCTAAGGAAAAGCTTATAATGACGGGTTATTTAAAATCTGTAGAGGATATGGATATACAGAAGGATTTTTCCTTCTACACGCTGATGTCGGTCAAAAACTATCTTGAGCTTGTACTTCCGGCCATGAATAATGCTTTAACCGATTATATGAAAATTAAAGTAATATACAAAAGCGATATAATAGATGAGGAATTGGTAAAGCAGAATTTCCTTCAGCAGGATTATAAGGATTTGGATTCTTATATAACCGGCGGTGAAAGAAATAAGGATATTCAGAAGGAAATTGAAAGAAGATTATATTACAAATATCCTTATGCCGATGAAGCCAGATTTAGAGTCAAGTTGTCTGTGTCAGAGTTAAAGAGGCTGAGTCAGTCAATAGATGATGAGGACGGTGAGCTTCTATACGATGAAGCGAATATGGATACAGTAACGCCGGTCGATACAGACGGGATTCAGTATGTACCTGAGTTTATCAGAGGCCCTAAGGCAGAGATGGCGGGTACAGACAGGGGAACACTGTATCATAAGGTATTAGAGCTTCTAAAGCTTTCAAATGTAGGCAGTTATGATGATCTTCTAAAAGAGATGGAGGATATGGTTCAAGCAGGAAGAATCGAAAGGGATGATATCGGAAGGCTGAATATCCGGAACATATATAAATATACCCAAAGCGATGTCGCTAAGCGTATGATTATTGCTGAGGCTGATGGAAAGCTATATAAGGAAAAGCAGTTTGTAGTTGGTTTAAAGGCTTCTGATATATACCCCGAACAGGACAGTGATGAGATTATACTGGTACAGGGAATAATAGATGTGTTCTTCGAAGAGGATGGAGAGCTGGTACTACTGGACTACAAGTCTGATGTTGTTCGGGATGAGGCTCAATTGATTGAAAGGTATAAGGTTCAGCTGATTTATTACAAGAAGGCTTTGGAGCAGATATTGGGAAAAAGAGTTAAGGAGATGATTATATATTCGCTATATTTAGGTAAGGAGATAGCAGTATAATATCAGGTGTTTAGAATATTCCCGTATAAGATGGTTACACTCTAGAAAAGCATTAAGAAAGGGTGTAACAGGATGGCAAAGAAAACCGAAAAGAAGATTGATTTGAACAATTTAAAGCCAGGGGAGGAAATGAAATATGAGATAGCAAGTGAGTTGGGTTATCTCGACAAGGTTCTTTCCACCGGGTGGAAATCTTTAACTGCAAAGGAATCTGGAAGAATCGGTGGATTAATCACTAAAAGAAAGAGGGAGCAAAAAAGAAAGGACCATCACTAAAAACATATTAGGCTGTCGGATCATNTTGATTCGGCAGCCTTTTAAACTCTATTATAAACGGTCATCCATAATTGAAAGGAATCTAGAACGGTGACTGATATTTGGTATTATTGAGCTTTAGATTATTGATTCCTAAGAAGCCCTTAATTGCTACACATGCCCCTCCCAACAGTATGGACGTGTCCCTGAGAACTGAGGGAACAATTCTTATATAGCTGTTCATTTTGCTTTTTAGGGCATCCTCGATTTTTTGCAAAACGAGGGGATAGTGGATGGTAAAGGAGCTGTTAATAATTACGATTTCAGGGTTATAAGCATTTAGTATATTATTTATTCCAACTGACATATATTTGATGAACTGGTCCATTATCTGTATGGCTATCGGATCATTTTCTTCGAACATGCGGCAATAAGTGTCGAAGTCCACCTTCTCTAAACCCTTTAACTTCGCAAATTCATTCAGAAGAACCCGCTCCGATACATATTGCTCTAAGCAGCCGAGGTTCCCGCAGGGGCAAGGCCTACCGTCTATCTCGACAATAGTATGACCGAACTCACCCGCACGTCCGCTATATCCGGTAAAGAGTTGGCCATTAATTATTATCCCGAGTCCTATGCCGGAATGTACGCTTATATTGGCGATATTGGCATAATCATATTGAAATGTTTTTTCACCGATTACCGATAAATTAGCTTCATTTTCCAAATAAATCGGAACACCAAAATGACGGTTTAAGCCTTCCGCCAGATTTGCACCTGCAAGATTATAATAGGGTGCAAATGATACTTCGTTATTATTGGTAACACCATGTATGCCTATGGTGATTCCTACCAGTCCGTATGGTGAATCCATAGGAAACTTCATGGATTCAATGAGATTTATTATTTCATCTACCATGCTGAAGGCATTTTTGGGGGTCTTGATTTGCTTTAAGCTGCAATCCTCCCCTGCCAGGTCCGATACAAGTGCTGATATAATATCGACTCCAAGATCGATTGATATCACATATCCTGCCTTTTTGTTCAGACTAAGAAGTATGGGCTTTCTTCCCAGGCTTGTGTCATCGCTGCCTATTTCTATTACCAATTTACGGTTGATAAGGTCCTGAACAATTGCCGAGACGGTAGCCTTAGTTAATCCAAGATGTTTAGCCGTAGATGCCCTTGATATGGTAGCCTGATTAATGATAGTCTCCAATATAAGATGAGTATTGATATCCCGTATAAGTTCTTTACTGCCTGTAACCATAAGATTCACCTTTCGAAATATACATCATAACTAAAAAGCAGATCAGAAAACCAATCTGCTTTTTAATAATAACATAGATTACAGTATTTGAAAAGTAATTACCAATTATTAATAAGTAATATACATAATCAGGTGGATTTTCTGTGATTCAGAGTGATGATTGCACCTTGACATAAACAGGCCATCTTGTTATATTTAAATTAATATAGTTTAATCAATTAACATGAGAAATTGTATTCATTTACCAGGGAGGAATAACTAAACGGGTGCAAAATTTCATAGAATGAAAGGAGTTATATACAGATGTTGTATATTGGTGTTGATTTAGGTACATCCTCGGTCAAGCTTTTGCTGATGGACGAGAACGGAAAAATCGAAAATATTGTTACAAAGGAGTATCCGATATATTATCCGAAAACCGGATGGTCTGAGCAGAATCCGGAGGACTGGTACAGTGCTTTAGTCGAAGGTATTAAGGAACTGATAAAGGACTGTAATAAGGATGAAATCGATGGTATCAGCTTCAGCGGACAGATGCATGGTATGGTAATCCTGGATGAGAATGATAAGGTTATTCGTCCTGCCATTCTATGGAATGACGGACGTACCCAGGCTGAATGTGATTACCTGAACAATGAGATAGGAAGAGAGAAGATTTCCGGTTATACTGCCAATATGGCACTGACAGGCTTTACCGCTCCTAAGCTTCTATGGGTTAGAAAGCATGAGCCTGAGAATTTTGCAAAGATTAAAAAGGTTATGCTGCCTAAGGATTATGTGGCATACATGTTATCGGGAGTTCATTGCACAGATGTATCCGATGCATCGGGAATGCTTTTATTTGATGTTAAGAATAAACGCTGGTCTAAGGAAATGCTTGATATTTGCGGTCTGAAGGAAGAACAGATGGCAAAGATTCATGAATCCTATGAAGTGGTTGGTAATGTATGCAAGAGAGCATCCGAGGAGACAGGACTACCCACAAGCGTTAAGGTTATTGCTGGCGGTGGTGACCAGGCTGTTGCATCTGTTGGTACAGGAACCGTAGGTAAAGGTAAATGTAATATATCTCTTGGAACCTCCGGTGTTGTATTTATATCATCACAGGAGTTTGCCGTGGATGATAATAATGCACTTCATGCATTCTGCCACGCAGACGGAAAGTATCATTTTATGGGTGTTATGCTTTCGGCGGGCGCAAGCAACACATGGTGGATGAATGATATTCTCGGCACCAATGAATATGCCAAGGAAGAGAGTAAAATCACAAAGCTGGGTGAAAATAACGTATTCTTCCTTCCTTATCTGATGGGTGAAAGAACACCGCATAACAATCCTAATGCAAGAGGAACATTTATCGGAATGACCATGGATACAACCCGTTCCGATATGCTACAGGCTGTTCTCGAGGGTGTGGCATTTGCGCTTCGTGATTCCTTTGAGATTGCCAAATCTCTTGGCGTTAATATTGAAAGAACCAGAATCAACGGTGGCGGAGCTAAGAGCCCGTTATGGTGTAAAATAGTAGCTAACATTCTTAATGTTAAGGTTGATAAGATAAATTCCAAGGAAGGCCCTGCATTTGGAGCTGCTATATTGGCAGCAGTCGGATGCGGTAAGTATTCATGTGTGGAGGAAGCGACAGAGAAGCTGATTAAGGTAATCGATACTGTTGAGCAGGATCCTCAGATTGTAGAACTTTACAATAAAAAGTATGAGGTATTTAAGTCGCTGTACCCGGCACTAAAGGATATGTTTGATAAGATGAGTGAATAAGGAAAAGTCTTTCTATAATATATGATTTCAATATGAAAAGGTGCGATTTTATGCACCTTTTTGTATTAGAATGATTGTAAAGAATGGGTTATATATTGTATTAAAAGACTGAATTTTATAAGTAAAGCAAGAGTTCACAATTCTGTACTTGTGGTATATAATAGGAGATATAATTTTGTAATTATGAAGGGAGCCGGCGTTGGACAAGTATACCGATTTTGCCTTAGTGTATGATACGTTGATGGGGCATATACCCTATGATGAATGGGCAGATTATATAGATGGGATATTAAAACAGCATGGAATTGATAAAGGGCTTGTATTGGAGCTCGGCTGTGGCACCGGTAGCATGACAAGAAGGATGGCTGCAAGGGGCTATGATATGATAGGTATAGATATATCCGAAGATATGCTTTCCNTTGCACGACAGAGAAGTGAGGGTAAGGATGATGGCATATTATATCTTTGCCAGGACATGAGAGAATTTGAGCTATACGGAACAGTGGCTNCGGTGTTTTGTGTCTGCGACAGTATAAACTATATGCTCACACAGGAAGATTTATCAAAGGTTTTTCGCCTGGTAGCTAATTATCTTGATCCGGGCGGATTATTTATATTTGATATGGATACCGTGTATTTATATGAGAATATACTTGGGGATAATACAAGTATAATGTGCCATGAGACAGGGGATTTTATATGGGAGAACAACTATTATCCTGAAGAAATGATTAATGAGGTTAATCTTACTATATTTCTTAAGCAGGAGAACTCATTATATAGGAAGCATCAGGAGAGCCATGTGAGAAGAGCGTATAATTTGGAAACGGTTAAAAGGCTTCTGGATGAAGCAGGACTCAATATGCTGGGTGCTTATCATGAGCTGACAGATGAAGAGCCCAGACAGGATAGCGAAAGGATATATATAATAGCTAGGGAGAAATATCAACCAAACAAATTATATACGAAAACGAAAGAAAGGAATTACTGATATATGACAGATTATATTATTAGGGCAAGTGCTGCAAACAATCAAATACGTGCATTTGCTGCGTTGACCAGAGATTTAGTAGAGCATGCAAGGACTATTCATAATACAAGTCCTATTGCGACAGCTGCTTTAGGAAGGCTTCTTACGGCAGGAGCCATGATGGGAATAATGATGAAGGGCGAAAATGACTTATTAACCCTACAAATAAAGGGAGAAGGCCCCATAGGCGGATTAACCGTAACAGCAACTTCAAAAGGGACTGTTAAGGGATATGTAAATAACCCCGGAGTTATGCTTCCTCCAAGCTCAAAAGGAAAGCTGGATGTCGGAGGAGCCATTGGAGAGGGTATGCTTACCGTAATAAGGGATTTAGGGCTAAAGGAACCTTATGTGGGGCAGACAAAACTTATATCAGGAGAAATAGCAGAGGACTTGACATATTACTATGCGACCAGTGAACAGGTCCCCTCGAGTGTGGCACTTGGAGTATTAATGAATAACGATAACACGGTGCGTCATGCGGGAGGGTTCATTATACAGCTTATGCCATTCGCCGATGAACAGGTTATCGGTAAACTGGAGGAGAATCTCAGTAAAATAGAGGGAGTAACGGATCTTTTGAATAAGGACATGACCCTTGAAATGATATTGGAACAGCTTCTGGGTGAATTTGATTTGGAAATCTTAGATAAAAGCCCAACGGCATTTGAGTGTAACTGCAGTAAGGAAAGAGTAGAAAAGGCTGTAATTTCCATAGGAAGGAAGGATATACAGGAAATGATTAATGACAATGAGCCCGTTGAGGTTAATTGCCATTTNTGCAATAATAATTATATATTCAGTATTAAGGAGTTGGAGGGACTCTTATCTAAGACTACCCATTAAATATGAGTATGATATTACAAAAAGAGGATAAATAACCCCATTGTATCCGGTACCAATAAATAATAGAGTATAGGATGAGATTTTATAAATATATAGGAGGGTTTGGCATTGAAGGGTGCATTTTATACCGGTGAGTACAGGAATATTTTTAAGGAATTGGGCTATAGTGAGGACGAGATTCAAAAGAAGTTGGATGATGATGTGTGTCCAAAATGATTGGCAGGTCCTGTTGCTATCATAGCCACAAATGCTCAGGTGTCTCTGGCGGCCAATGATACCGATAACCTTAGGGAATGTGTTGAGTTATTCTGGAATACACCACTAAGAAAAGGTGACCGCCGCTATTATGACAACTGCTTATATCTGTTTGCTCTATTGGCATTAAGCGGAAACTATCGTATTNATAAATAAAGAAAAACTTAAGGGAGTAAGAATAATAATTAAAGGAGAGGTTTATAATGAGGTACGGATATTTTGATGAAGTGAATAAGGAGTATGTTATTACAAGACCGGATACTCCTGCCCCTTGGGCCAACTATTTAGGTTCTCCTGAGTACGGAGCCATAATATCCAATAATGCAGGGGGTTACAGTTTTGTAAAAAGTGGAGCCAGCGGCCGTATATCCCGTTACATATTCAACCAGGAGGATAAGCCAGGTAGATATATCTATCTTAGGGATGATGAGGACAATGATTATTGGTCCGCATCCTGGCAGCCGGTTGGTAAACCCCTGGGTGAGGGATATGGAGAGTATCAGGGAGAATGTCGTCATGGTACAGCTTATACTGTAATTAGCGGAAAGTATAAAGATGTTTTCTCAGAGGTTCTTTATTATGTTCCTCTTAATAAGACCCATGAAGTATGGAGAGTCAGGATTACAAACAACAGTAACAGAAATAGAAAACTTTCTGCATTTGGATTTATCGAATTTACAAATGAGGGATTTTATGAGAACGATTTAGTAAATCTGCAATATACTCTATTTATTACTAAAACTTATTTAAAAGGAAACAAAATACTTCAGACTGTTAATGAAAATGACGGAAAGGACAAAAAAGAAGGTACGAATTACAGAGAGCGCTTCTTTGGGATGGTTGGAGCACCTATTACTTCATACAACGGAAATAAATCCTCCTTTATAGGAAGCTATCGAAGCTATAACAATCCCATAGCAGTAGAGCGTGGCAAATGTGATAATGTTCTGAACTATAATTCCAATGCCTGCGGAGCATTACATACCGATATGGTTTTACAGCCGGGAGAAACCAAGGAATTTGCATTTATTATGGGACAGAAAAATGACAGACAGGCAACTGAGATTCTTAACGGATATTCTGATTTAGGCGTTATAGAGAAAGAGCTTAAGGAACTCAGGGACTACTGGCATGGTAAACTGTCCAATTTCCAGGTAAACACTCCGAGCGAGGAATTCAACGTAATGATAAATACCTGGAACGCATTTCAATGCTTTATTACATTTATATGGTCCAGAGCGGCATCCTTTATGTATGCAGGATTGCGTAACGGATACGGGTATCGTGATACAGTACAGGATATACAGGGTATTATTCATCTTGACCCGTCCATGGCAAAAGAGAAAATCCGCTTCATGCTTTCCGCACAGGTTGATAACGGCGGCGGACTTCCTCTTGTAAAGTTTGACCATAAAGCCGGTCATGAGGATACTCCCGATGATGCATCCTATGTTCAGGCCACGGGACATCCGGCATACAGAGCCGACGACGCTCTTTGGCTGTTCCCTACAGTATATAAATACATGGCAGAGACAGGGGACAAGGAATTCCTGGACGAGATTATTCCATATGCAAACCGTGACGAGGGAACGGTATACGATCACCTTAAGAGAGCCATCAACTTCTCAATGGAGAGGCTTAGCACTCATAATATGCCTGCCGGGCTTCATGCTGACTGGAATGACTGCCTGCGTCTTGGTAAGAAGGGTGAATCGACATTTGTAGCCTTACAGCTGTATTATGCCATGTCAGTAATACATGATATAGCCATTGATAAGAAGGATGATGAATATGTGGCTTATATTGATAAGGTGAAGAATGAGCTGAAGCAGACCATAAATGAGAATTGCTGGGAGGGCGACCGTTTTATACGTGGATTTAAGGAGGACGGTCAAGTAATAGGGTCTAAGAAGGACCCTGAGGCAAGCATGTGGCTCAATCCACAGACATGGTCGGTAATCAGCGGTCTGGCCACGGAGGAACAGGCAAAGAAGGCTTTGGACAGCGTTTATCGTGAGTTAAATACTAAATACGGAGCAAGAGTCATGGCTCCTTCATATGTGGACCATGCCTTTGACGGTGCCCTTGCCATATTGTTTAATCCTTCAACCAAAGAAAACGGAGGTATATTCTCACAGCCACAGGGCTGGCTTATACTTGCAGAATCTTTTATGGGACACGGTGACCGTGCATTTGAATACTTTATGGAGACGTGTCCGGCAGCAATGAACGACCATGCGGAAATCCGTGTGATAGAGCCTTATGTTCATGGACAGTTTACAGAAAGTGTCGACAGTCCTTTCGAAGGAAGGTCCAATGTCCACTGGCTGACAGGTACGGCTTCAACGGTTATGGTTGGCTGTGTCGAAGGAATTTTGGGAATGAGACCTGATCTTTACGGCCTTAAAATTGCACCGAGTATTCCAAGCGAGTGGAAGGAGTTTACCATAGATAAGAAATTCCGTAACAAAACGCTTCGTATTCATGTAAAGAACGAGTCCGGTGCTCAGAGCGGATATAAGGAATTATATTTAAACGGTAATAAGCTGGACAGTAATTATATACCGGAAGCATTGATGAAGGAAGACAATGAAATAGTCTTAGTCATGTAATATTAAACATTTAATTGATAATAATATGCGGGGTATGATGAAGATAATCATACCTCGTTTTTAAATTGGGTGCATCTTTTTATTGCAACAAGGCCCATACTCTGTTAAAATCAGATTGTTGTATAGGGATTTAATGGGGAAGGAATTTATGGATGAAGGTGGAGTGGCAAGCATCTTGTTTAGAAAGGATGAATAATCATGAGTATGGATTGCTATATTACCGATGAGATGCGTGAAGAGTGCGGAGTCTATGGTGTTTATGATATCGAGGGTAAAGACGTGGTATCGACCATATATTACGGACTCTTTGCACTTCAACATCGAGGACAGGAAAGCTGTGGAATTGCTGTAAGTGATACCAACGGGCCTAAGGGCAAGGTGATGTCCTGCAAGGGTATGGGATTAATCAGTGAGGTATGTACCGATGAGAATATGGAGAACCTTAGAGGCAATATCGGAGTCGGGCATGTACGTTATTCGAGAACAGGAGAAAACAGCATCCATAATACCCAGCCCCTGGTCCTAAATTATTTTAAGGGCACATTATCGATAGCTCATAACGGTAGTATTATAAATACGGCTGAGCTTAGAAGAGAGCTTGAATATACCGGTGCAATCTTTCAGACGACTATTGATACGGAGGTAATTGCATATCATATAGCCAGAGAAAGGCTGACATCTAAAACGGTTGAAGAGGCCGTAGTTAAAGCCATGGGAAAACTGGTCGGTGCATATTCATTGGTTCTAATGAGCCCAAGAAAGCTTATTGGTGCACGGGATCCATTCGGATTTCATCCTCTGTGTATTGGTAAAAAGGGAAGCTCCTATATTCTGGCATCCGAAACTGCAGCGTTAAATGCTGTGGATGCTGAATTCGTAAGAGATGTACTTCCCGGAGAAGTAGTGATGATTAACAAGGAAGGGATTCATTCGGACACATCCCTTTGTACGAATAATCATGCCAGATGTATATTCGAATATATTTACTTTGCCCGTCCTGACAGTCATATCGATGGTGTCAGTGTATATAATTCAAGAATTATGGCAGGAAGAATTCTCGCACAGACTCATCCTGTGGAAGCAGATGTCGTCGTGGGAGTACCCGATTCGGGTAATGCGGCCGCATTAGGATATGCTTTGGAATCGGGGATACCGTTTGGAATGGCATTTGTTAAGAACAGCTATGTGGGAAGGACATTTATCAAACCCAAGCAGGCGGTCCGTGCCTCCGGGGTCAGAATCAAATTAAACGTTCTTCCGGAAGTGGTAGAGGGCAAGCGTGTCGTAATGATAGATGATTCCATTGTACGGGGAACCACCAGTGCAAAGATTGTTAAAATGCTTAAGAAGGCAGGGGCAACCGAGGTTCATGTAAGGATAAGCTCCTCACCCTTCCTATATCCCTGTTATTATGGAGTGGATGTGCCTACGAAGGACCAGCTAATAGCAAGAAATAATTCCATCGAGCAGATCCGCGATATGATTGGAGCGGATTCGCTGGGCTATCTTTCACTGGACCGAATAGGAGATTTAATTGGAAAAGGCATGGGATACTGTGATGCCTGCTTTACAGGTAAGTATCCTACCGAGATACCGAAGAAAGAATAAAATTAAAATCATACTTGATATTTAATAAGGAGGCTGCTGAGCTTATGTCCTTTTCAGAATGTAAGCGGACATTATCAGCAGCCTCCTATTATAATTTTAATTATGTTCACAATTGCGCTTATAAGGGGAGGTCTCTCTTTTTGAATATATTAATGCCCAGTCCGTACATTACCATAGCAATAACAATCAGGGCTATAAACTGTGGGATATATGATTCCCCACTGATAATTTTATCTGAATCAAATAGAGTAAACATAGNGAAATTCTTTAAGAAGCGGGTCTTTTCTCCAACATCGGAAATCATCTGTATGACAAGAAAGATAACAGGAAGTCCTGCACCGACCATTAATGAGCTCTTGGTGTCATTAAACAGACAGGAAGCGAAGAATCCTATTCCCGTTACTGCAAAATATAGCAGCAAGGCACCCAGATTAAGGAGCAGAAAAGTCTTAACATCCAGTTCACCGGGGAAGCTGACATTACTTAGGACTATGCCGACGATTGTANCAATTCCAATCATAATAGTCATACTTATAATAATGAACAGAGCCTGAGTTCTCGCTATTTTCCCTCTGTTATTGGGAGTAGACAATAGATATGCCATAGAACCCTTATCGACATGGGAGGCAATACATCTGTTACAGGCGATTATGGAATATATCATAGGCAGTAATAGTATTAGAAAACCGTAAAAGTAGCTCCCAATGAAATCAATAAGGCTTCCTCCTATTTCTTTAAAGCCCATGGCCGCAATCAACCCCTGAGGCATTGTTTCCAAAATTTTATTTAATGAATCCTGTGCGGAAGGGTCATACATGGTTATTATTATAGGAAGATACACCATAAGAACCGCGACGATTATTATAAATACCATAAAATTCTGTTTAATTGTAGCTTTTAATAGTGATTTACTTAACATTAGACTTCCTCCCTTCTACATGTTCGATGCACTCTGGGGCTTGTTACCGTAATAGTGCATGAATATATCCTCAAGACTGCTGATTTCCGTATTTAGGTCCAAAACAGTGTAATTATGCAGAGTCTTAATAAATTCGGACACATTACCTAATACACTGAGTTTTACTATATNATTTTCAACCTCTAAGATATCAAACCCGCTCGAATCGGCAAAATGAGATGCTGAAGCCGGAGTATCAAAGGTTACAAGATATATTTTTCTTCTTTTTTGCTTTAGGTCGTGCATATTTTCGATTGCTACAAGCTCTCCCTGTCTGATTATTCCTACACGGTCGCATGTCCGCTCGATTTCTTCAAAGCTATGGGAGGACATGAGAATTGTCTTACCCTTTTTCTTCTCCTCGAGTATCATATCGGCAAAGNTTTTTTGCATTAATGGGTCCAGTCCGCTTGTAGGCTCATCAAGAATCAGAACCTTAGGGTCATGCATAAATGCACATACAATTCCAAGCTTCTGTTTCATTCCCTTAGACATTTTTCGAATCTTACCCTTAGTGTCAAGTTCAAACAACTTTATCAGCTTATCTCTAAGAGTGGTATCAGTTAATCCACGCATTTCAGCCATAAAATTTAAGAATTCCATTCCGCTCATTCCATCGAAAAACGCAATCTCACCCGGGAGATAGCCGAGATGTTTCATAATATCTGCACTGCTTTTTGTACAGTCCAATCCGAGAATATGAGCCTCGCCCTTATCCGGTGTCAAAAAGCCCATTAGATGTCTGATGGTTGTGGTCTTACCAGCCCCGTTTGGTCCCAAATAACCAAACACTTCACCCTCCTCGATATTGAAGGTAAGGTCGAAGATGCCTTTATGATCCCCATAATCTTTGGTCAAATCTTTGATTTTTATTATGGTCATTGATGATATCCCCTTTCAATATTTTATCTATAACTACTTTACAGCCGTTAACTACAGGTACTCTTCCTTATAAAAATTCCTTTTAATCATATCAACATACTTGTCATATAACTGTATGACCTCGTTATAATCTAATTCAGTGTTTTTATCTTTTTGACTTATCAGATTTTTAAGTTGAATTTGGTTTACCACTCCCTCAGAGCACCAGGATATTAGCTGCAGCACCATATACGGGTCTACACCATCCTTGAATTTGTATACATCCAGATTATCAAAAAAATCGGTGATTCTTTCATGTGCAAGTCTTTGATTAATTAACTGAATATCCTTATAGACATCCTTCGCTGCTTCAAAAGGTGCTTTCTTTATAAAATCCCCCATGTAAGGATGTAGAATCGTCATCTTCATCTTCCTGTTTTTTATATCCTCTAAACGTTCAAAGAAATCGGTCTTATCCAAATAGGACGAGATTCTGTCCTCACCGGGGCCGTCAACCAGTTGTTTCATCATGTTGGCAGCGTATTCGTAAAGGAAAAGAAAATAATTCTTCTTAGATCCAAAATAGTAGAAGAGACTACCCTTTGAGATTCCGGCTTCCTTTACCATATCCTCTATAGAAGCCTTAGAGTAGCCATATTCACCGAATATCCTAAATCCGGCGTTCAATATGGCATGTTTTTTAGCCTCGTCCAGATTTTCAAATCTTTCGTAGATACATATCACCTCTCTTTATAACAGGGCATTGACCACTTTGGTCAATTTAATATTATCACATATGACCAAATTGGTCAATATATATTTAAGGATAATAATTGTAATTTTGAGTTTAACAACGATAAGTTATTGTGATATACTGATATCAAATGACAATCATAAACTCCATAAGGAGAAATTATATGGATATTAATATGGAATACTATAAAATATTTTATTATGTGGCTAAGGAGGGGAGCTTCACAAAGGCCGGTGAGGAGCTTTGTGTTTCACAGCCTGCCGTGAGCCAGTCAATAAAGAGTCTGGAGGAAAGCCTTGGCACAAAGCTGTTCATGAGGGTTCCTAAAGGGGTCAAGCTGACACCGGAAGGGGAAGCCTTATATTCCTATGTAAAGCGTGGCTATGAATATATCAGGCTTGGAATAGAGCAGTTCAAGAAGATGCTGGATCTTGAGCATGGTGAAATCAGAATCGGTGCCAGTGATATGACTTTGCAGTTTTATCTTCTGCCTTATCTGGAGCGTTTTCATGAGAAGTATCCCAATATTAAGGTAATAGTAACGAATGCGCCTACTCCCAGTACACTCGGACTTCTTTATGACGGAAAAATAGATTTTGGATTGGTCAGTGAGCCGTTTCAGGCAAAAGCGGGGATAAAATATAAAAGAGTNAAGAAGATTAAAGATATCTTTGTAGCCGGCAGTAAATTCAGAAATCTTAAGGGAAGGATTATGGAATACAAGGATTTGGAAAGACTACCGATCATAAGTCTGGAGCATAATACCAGTACGAGAAGATACGTTAATGATTTTCTGGAGGCAAATCATGTTATACTTAATCCGGAGTTTGAACTCGCCACCAGTGATATGATTGTTAAATTCGCGGTGAGAAATCTGGGAATCGGATGTGTGGTAAAGGATTTCGCAGATGAGGATTTAAAGAATGGTAATCTTTTTGAACTGCAGTTTAGTAACAGCATACCTGAAAGAAACATCTGTATTGTAACCAGTAAACATAATCCTATATCGGAGGCAGCCCACAGGCTTCTGGATATGCTGAATACACTATAATTTTAGGAGGAGACATGAAACGAATAGCACAATTTGAAAAAGTAAGCAGGGAAAGATTTAACAAGGATTGGTTTGGCGTGTTTTCATCTGACGCCAATCATATTTACGATGAAATAAAACTCCCTAAGAGGGCAACATCAGGTTCCGCAGGCTATGATTTTTACAGTCCTATGACATTTAGCCTTGAACCGGGAGAGACAATACTCATACCTACCGGTATTCGTGTTAGGATAGAGGACGGCTGGGTACTGAAATGCTATCCCAGGAGCGGGTTGGGCTTCAAATACCGTCTGCAGCTTAACAATACCGTTGGTATTATAGACAGTGATTATTATAATTCCGATAACGAGGGGCATATATTCTGCAAGTTGACAAATGACAGCAATGAAGGAAAAACGGTAAATATAGAAAAGGGAAGCGGCTTTATGCAGGGTATCTTCATTGAATACGGGATTACTTATGATGACGATACTGTCGATGTCAGAAATGGTGGCTTTGGAAGCACAACGTAATCGGTACC
>JGI24710J26742_10000248_pt1 | contig 50353 bp, 42 predicted proteins | sample BioPla2DNA2_FD_26742 | JGI IMG/M metagenome (IMG submission 26742) | reverse complement strand
GATTGATTTTAAGGAGGAAAATAATGAAAAAGTATACAAATGCCGTTATATACGGTCATAATGATGCTAATGAAATTTTAGTAGATAATGGAGTAATCAAAGCCATAGGCAAGGACCTTGGTCCAGCAGATGAAGTTATTGATCTGGATGGTAAGCTGGTTACTGCTCCTTATGTAGATCCTCATCTACACTTGGATTATGTGTACACATTATCTGAATTAGGACAAGAAGGTGCTGGTTCTGGAACCCTTTTTGAAGCAATTGAAATGTGGCCAAAATTCAAAGAGACCTTGACAGTTGAAAGTGTTAAAAAACTTGCTATTAAAGGAATTAAAGACGAGGTTTCCCAAGGTGTACAGCATATCCGTACACATATTGACGTTACAGATCCAAAATTCACAGCTCTAAAAGCTATGCTGGAGCTTCGAGAAGAATTAAAGAACATTGTTGAGATACAAATCATAGCATTCCCACAACAAGGAATGTACACATATAAGGGTGGACGGGATCTAGTAGAAGAAGCTCTTAAGATGGGTGCTGATGTTGTTGGAGGAATTCCACACTATGAGCCAGCAAGAGAATTTGGTGAGAGATCTGTTCATGACATAGTTGAGCTTGCCTTAAAATACGATAAACTAATAGACGTTCACTGTGATGAGACAGATGACCCTCATTCACGTTTTGTTGAATTGCTAAATGCACTTGTGCTTATGGAAGACTATGGTGCTAGAACCACAGCTAGTCATACTTGCTCCTTTGGTTCAGCAGATAATTCCTATGCATATAGAATGCTTGATTTGTTCAAAAAGAGTAAGATGAATTTTATCTCTTGTCCAACGGAAAATGCATATCTACAAGGTCGTCAGGATACATATCCTAAACGTCGTGGACTTACTAGAGTAAAAGAATTCATAGAAAATGGAATCAATGTTGCATTTGCACAAGATTCTATTAATGATCCTTGGTACCCAATGGGTAATGGTAATATGATGAATATCCTTGATAATGGAATTCACTTAGCACAAATCATGTCACCAGAAGAAATAGATAAGGATTTAGATTTAATTACCTATAATGGAGCTCGCTGCCTAAACATCCAAGATAGATATGGACTAGATGTTGGCAAGGATGCTAACTTTATTGTTCTTGATGGAGACAGTCCATTCGATGTAATAAGAAATCGTGCTAAGGTTCTTGCTTCTGTTAGAAAAGGAGAGTATCTATTCAAACAAAAACCTGTAGAGTATGATGTAAAGCTGGATTTAGGTGTAAACTACTAATATGAGTTTATAAGCAGTTTGGCTGACCTTAAAAGTTAATAAAATTTTTAAGTAATTTATGAGGATTGAGCTCTGCATTTTATGGGGCTCAATCCCTTTATAATTTTATATAACTTTATATAGGTTGGATTAGCTGAGGAAGAATTGTTAGCTAGGGATTGGTAACACTAATAGGAACTATAAGAAAGTTGAAGGGAGCTTTTCATCAATGTCGGATATATTAGTAAAAGCTAAAGCTATTGAAGAATATATAATAAACTTTAGAAGGGTTTTACATGAAGAACCAGAGCTTAGCGGACAAGAATTTAAAACCCAAGAAAAGATTATGAAAGAATTAGATAAACTACAAATACCATATAGGAAAGTAGGTAATACCTCCATAGTGGCCACCCTAAAGGGAGGAAAAGATGGAAAAACCGTAGCCTTAAGAGGGGACATAGATGCCCTTCCAATTAATGAGGAATCAGGGGTGGAGTTTTCATCTAAAAATCCAGGGATAATGCATGGATGTGGACATGATGCACATGCAGCCATGGTCCTTGGTGCGGCAAAAATCTTATCAGAGATGAAGGATGATATTAAGGGGACAGTTAGATTCTTCTTTCAAGAGGGAGAAGAAACATTCTCTGGTGCAAAAAAAATAATAGAAGAGGGTGGAATGGATGGTGTTGATGCTTGTCTTGGTATGCATGGAATGCCTACATTGGATGTTGGTAGTGTAAATGTTGTACCTGGATATAGATTATCAGGCTGTGATACAATTTATGTTACCTTTGAAGGAGTATCAGGTCATGGCTCAGCTCCCCATCTTGCAAAAGACACAATTCATCCTGCATGTATATTTGTTACTGATATTCAGGGAATAATAACAAAAAATGTTGATCCACAAGAACCCGTAGTACTATCTGTAGGTAAGTTTATTGGTGGTACCAAGGCCAATATAATCTCAAAATATACAGAAATTGAGATTTCAATGAGATACTTTGATACAAAGGTTAGAGAAATTGTTCATGAGGCAATTAAAAGGCATGGAAAGGCTATAGCAGATGCTTTTGAAATAAAAGTAGATGTAAAAATAGAAGAAAGTACACCTAGTCTTTATAATGATGAGGATTTAGCAGCATTAGCCAATAGGTCCGCAACAAAGGTTTTTGGAGAAGGACATAATTTGCCTATGTCGAGACAAATGGCATCAGAGGATATGCCTTACTATTTCCAAAAGTCAAAAGGAGTTTATGCCTTCATAGGATATCGAAATGAGGCTAAGGGCTGTATATATCCTCCCCATCATGAGAAATTTAAAATTGATGAAGACTATATGAAATATGGTACAGCCTTCCATGTACAATTTGCTCTTGATTTTTTAAATGAATAGTAAAATTTATGTGTAACTAGTATATATAGGAACAATAGCTAAAGTGGGTGAATTATGTTTTTACTATCATCATTTGAAGTAATAGGGACCATTGCCTTTGCAATTTCAGGGGCATTGGTTGGCATTGAAAAGAAGCTTGACTTATTCGGAATTATATTTTTGTCTATTACAACAGCTGTAGGTGGTGGAATATATAGAGATATAATAATTGGAAGAACTCCTCCAATTGCTTTTGTTAATCCTACCTCAAGTATAATAAGTATAATCACGGCACTTATAGTATTTGCTTGCAATGAAAAAGTAGGTAGGTTTCAAAAAGTGATTACCATATCGGACGCACTAGGACTTGGGGTTTTCACAGCTATTGGTTGCAGAACAGCTGTTTTACATGGGGCGAATAACGGTTTTCTAGTAATTGCTATGGGGTTAGGTACAGGAGTGGGGGGAGGTATACTAAGGGATGTTTTTGTTAAAAACATTCCCTTCATTTTAAAAAAAGATATTTATGCTGTGGCATCAATAATCGGAGCCCTATGTTACTATCATATCCATAGTTATCTTCCAGATATTTTATCTCTATATATTTGTTTTGCAATTATCTTTATCATAAGAATTATATCAATAAAGTATAAGTTAAATCTACCTGTACGTAAAAACTAGAAAAAATAAATTGAATATTTTACAGAAAGGGAGAGTGTCTATCTAAGCAATAACCAGATGAGATTCCATGGTGCTGATACCATTATTACAGCTTTCTGTATTTATAAGATGCTTTGATTGATGTTATCCATAAGACAATTACCCCTATTGTTAATAATATCATAACTATCCATGCAGGTTTATATGAGCCTGTAATATCGAATATTGAAGCAACTAATATTGAACCAAAGGTAAGCCCCAGCTGTGTAGCGCTACTTATATACCCATAAACATCGCCGTATTTTTTTGGTCCATAAATTGAAGATGTTAATAGAGGTGGCATAACTGCTCCCATGGCATTCCCCAGTCCAAAAGAGATTGCCATCAGATATGCAATTAATACATTGGAAGCAAACAACATCATAAAAAAGGCTAAACCAAAAGTTATGCATCCGAATAGTATACCTTTAATAATTCCTAACTTATCGTTCACCCAGCCAAGTATCAGTTTACCTATAATTCCAACTACAGAATATAAAGATATTATTGCAGCCCCTATTTTAGAACCATGCAATTCCTCCAAGGCAGGAGGGAACTGTCCTAAAGCTCCTGTATTAATAAGACCATTAAATATCATTCCTAATACTAGTATTATAAAAAAAGGTTTTGTAAATGTTTCTTTTGTTGAAATAGCAAGATCAAAGTCATTACGACCTATTTCACTCTTAGGGACCTCATTAGCACCATAAGCCTTTAAACCTTTATCCTCAGGAGACTTCCTAAATATAAATATACTTACAGGAAGGGATACTGCAAGCATAATAACAGCAAATATTAAATATGTTTTTCTCCAACCATAATTTTCTAACCAGTTAGTGATTAAAGGACTAAGAATAAATCCACCAATACCCACTCCTGATAATCCAAGACTCATGGCTAAACCCCGCTTTTTATCAAACCAGTTTGTTATCATAATACTTATAGGGATCATTGTGGCTCCTAAGTAGGCTATACTTATCATCTGTATTCTCTTCAAATTTCCAGCAGCCAATTTTTTAGTCATTAATGGTGCCAGAAATATTCCTATGGCCTGCAGAATTGCATTTCCTATGGAAAAAGTACCTCTATTAATACCCATATCCCTAGTGACTGGAATAAGGAACATATTTGTCAAAGCCATGACGCTGGGCACAATAGTGGCAGTAACTAATACTGATCCTACTACAATCCACCAACCGTAGAATATCTTATTTCTTTCTCTCATTTAAATCCCTCCCTAAGGCATGTCCATCTAATAATTATTACCGGTTTTAGCCTCCCTAATACCCTCCGTATGAATAATTCCACTTAGAGGTCTTAAAGTTGGTTTTTTTGAACAAAAGTAATAAATTCTTAAGAAACAAATCATTGCTAATAATTGAAAAAAGTTATATATATAGAATATAAGCAGAAAGTCTGCAGACTAGTGTGAAGATCCTTCACACCGATGAAAGGTATGGTGTTAATTATGAATGAGTATAAGTTTAAAACTTATGGGAACATTATTATAGCTTTAATATTGTCCATAGCAATTATTATTTCCTGTTTTATAGGCGTCAACGGTTTGGCGGAATTTAAGAGGAAAAAGTACAGTATCAATATCAAAGGGTATACAAAGGAGCAAATCCTATCAGATTGGATTGTATGGTCTGGATATTATGATGTGCAGGCAGAAAACTTAAAGGATGGCTATGCCATACTTGAAGCGGATAAAGAGAAGGTAAAGAATTATTTATTAGAGAAGAATTATTTAGAAGAGGATTTAATATTTTCTTCAGTATCAATTTCTGAAACCTATGCCCTTAATGAGTATGGTGGTCATACCAATGAGGTGATTGGATATAATCTGGCTCAAACAGTAACAATTGCTTCTGATGAGATTGATAGAGTAACAGAGCTCTCAAGGAATGCAAGTGAATTACTAAATGAAGGAGTACAATTTCAATCACAAGCACCAGAGTATCATTATACCAAGCTTGAGGATCTAAAGGTTAGTATGCTAGCGGAAGCTACACAGGATGCAACAAAAAGAGCAGAATTAATTGCTACTAATGCAGGAAGTCAATTAGGTGAGCTAACACAGGCTAAGCTTTCCAGTATTCAGGTTACACCACTTTATTCTGTTCCTAACGATTATTATGATTGGTATGGATATGGGAGTTATATTGATAATGATACTGTTTCTTTAGAAAAAGAGGTAACCGTATCTGTTAATTGTACCTTTGAGGTTAGACGTTAGTTAGGTTAATCAAGGATAGGTGCTATCATGAAAAATGTACATAAAAAAATAATTGCAATTATATTAGTACTTGTATCCTTCATGTATGCAGGTATATATAAAGGGGAGGCCAATGCTAGTAGCTCCAGTAAGTACTTGGTTTTGGTTCAGCAAAAGAACGGTTCCTGGAAAGGGTATAGGGACATTATTGAGATGTCTGAGAATGGCTATCTAATGATAAAAGCAAAAAGAATATCAAAGGCATTAGGATATACTTATGTAAAAAATGATAATGGAAGCTTTGAAATTAAAGATAGTGACGTCATTTATAATACTTATACCAAGGGATCTAATGAATTTATATATAGTAATGGTATTGAGGAAGTTGTAAAAATGTCCCCTGAAAAGGCTTATACCAGCAAGGAAAGTAAGTATAATCTTTGTCAGATTAGCTCACTAGGTACCCTAGTTTATTACAAGACCTTTAATAACCCAGGAATCGAAGAGTATTCCGATTACCAAGGTATTATATGCTTTAGTAAATACGAAGAAATTCCGGAAGCTCTTCCTGTAATAGAATTGAAGCCAACAAAAGTACCTACAATTTCGTCAGAGCTGGAAGAGGCAATTGAAGTTGAAGGCATAGAATTTCCCTTACGGTCTGATTTTTTGGAAAAGGGCAAGGCTTTAAGCGACTGGGGAGGAAGGGCTACAGTATGGAGGGATTTAGAGGCTGAAGTTGAGGGTAAGTTAATAACATCAACTAATCTGGTCTTTGACAGTGATAAGATTGAATTCACCCACCTTGGACTTGGCAGTGACGGTATATCATTAACAAAGTCAAGCAAGGGCTATAAACTAGCTATTAGTGTTAAGCTCAAGGGGTCAGTAGTAGCAGATCAGAATGCATCTATTGTGAAGGCTATGGTAGCAACAATATCTTCAAAGCCTTCTTTGGTCTATGATGCTATTTACAATTCCTTTACAACTAATGAGACATATGGTATTAATGAAGATAGCTATGTTGATATAGGTGACTGTCAATTGAAAGTGGAAATGAAGGATGGAATTGTAACCTATTATATCAAGGGAAATAACTAAGTACATTAGTTGATTTGTTTTAGGAGAAATNAATGAAAAGATACGAAGCGGAAAGAAAGTTCTTAAAATCTAACTTTAATGAATTCAAGAATATTAAAACTGATAAAGCTAAGGGATTACCCCAGCCTGATAGGGTTAAACCATATGATCCTAAATCTAGAATTATTAGTCTACCTGCAGTTGATCCCGAGATAATAAAAAAACGGGATATTTACCAATGCATAGGGGATAGGAGAAGTAATCGTCTTTATAGTGAGGAGGCAATTAGCCTAGAAGAACTATCATATCTTTTATGGGCAACGCAAGGTATAACACTAACTAATAAAGCAGGAATAACTTTCAGGACAGTTCCCTGTAGCGGAGCTACCCATTCATTTGAAACCTATTTGTTCATAATGAATGTGACTGGTTTGGATAAAGGAATTTATAGATATCTACCTGTTGAGCATAAGTTAATGTTTATCTTACCAATAGATGATATTGATAGGAGATTAGATACAATCTCACTTGACCAGCCTTTTGTCCCTCATTTTACGAAAAAGTCTGCTGTAGCATTTGCATGGAGCACAATACCTTATAGATCTGAATGGAAATATGATATAACTGCTCATAAGAAGATATTAATAGACGTAGGACATATATGTCAAAATCTATATTTGTCTGGTGAATCCTTGAATCTTGGGGTATGTGCTATTGGTATATATGATCAAGAGGCTGTCGATAATCTTCTACAATTAGATGGGGAAGAGGAGTTTATCATCTATATGGCAGCGGTTGGTAGGAAGAGGGTACTGCAATGAAAAGAGCAATCTACTTAATAACTGGAGTTATGGCATCAGGTAAATCTACTGTAGCAGAATTTCTTGCCTCACAGATGGATAAGGGTGTGCACTTACGTGGAGATGTATTTCGCCGTATGATTGTTTCTGGTCGTGCAGAAATGACTTCCAATCCATCAGAGGAAGCTATGGGACAACTACACTTACGCTATCGATTAGCTGCTGATGTAGCAAAAACTTATTATGATGCTGGCTTTTCTGTTGTGCTTCAAGATAATTACTATGGGCTGGAATTACCCCGTGTCTTGAAGCTTCTAGATGACTATCCTGTTAATACAATAGTTCTATGTCCTAATGTAGAGACTGTAAAAAAGCGAGAAGATATCCGTGATAAAACTGGTTATGTAGGCTTTACTGTAGAAGAGCTGTATGAGGGTTTTATGAAAGACACTCCACGACTTGGTTTTTGGATAGACACTTCTAAGTTGTCTCCTGATCAAACAGTGGATGCTATACTAAAACATTTTGGAAATACTAAGAATTAATTATCTGTTAGATGAAAGTGAACTATTGGTTATTGCAGTCCCTATTGCAGCCTAGCAAGCCTGTATCTCTGGGCTGTATCTAGTGGTGCAATAGAAGGAATGAAGGATTATGAAGTAAAGAAAATATTCAAATAAAGGTTAGTAAAAAGGCTATGGATCTCCATAGCCTTAACTTCTCTATTGCCTTACTTTGAAAAAACCTCCCTAGCTATATCTACAGCACCTCTTGCATCCTTGGAATAATAATCTGCACCAATTTTTGATGCATAATCAGGGGTTAAAACTGCCCCACCCACCATGATTTTTGTCTGAGGTGATGTGGCTTTTAGTGCTTTTATTGTTAACTCCATATTCTTTACAGTTGTAGTCATTAAAGCGCTAAGCCCTACTAAGCTGATATTCTCTTTTTGAACTGTTTCTAGGATTTGATCAATATCCACATCCTTACCTAAATCGAATATTTTATAGCCATAATTCTCAAGAATAAGCTTGACGATGTTTTTACCAATATCGTGTATATCCCCCTTAACGGTAGCTAAAAGTATCTTATTACTATCAATAACTTCACTACCATCCTTTAAGGTCATTTCCTTAATTTTTTCAAATACCAGCTTGGAGGTTTCCGCACTTCTTATTAGCTGGGGCAGGAAGATTTCTTGCTTTTCATATTTTTCACCTACAATATCCAAGGCAGGAATCATGAACTCGTTAACTAGATCAAGAGGAGTGTATTGATTGAGAAGTTCTTTAGAAGCTTTTGTAGCCTCATCCTTTAATCCTCTTATAATTATTTCCTTTAAATCCCCATTAGAGCTAATCCTTGTGCTTTCAGTAGTCACATTACTATAGGCCTCAATGTAATCCTTACTATCTATATCTTGATTGGCTATGACCTTAAAGGATTTTATTACGCCCATTAATGCTTCATTAGTTGAATCAGTAATAGGGGCATCTAATCCATAGCCTAAAGCTATTGATAGATAGGTTGTATTTAATAATTTCCTATTAGGGAGCCCAAAGGATACATTACTAGTTCCTAGGACGATCTTAACATTATACTTGTTCTTAATTAATGGTATGGCCTTAAGGGTCTCCATTACAGCAGCTTGCTCAGCAGAAGCAGTTAATACAAGGGGATCAATAAGGATATTCTCTTCAGCTATGCCGTATTCTTTAGCGGTGTTAATAATATTAGAAGCTATTGCCAATCTTTTTTCAGCGGTTTTTGGAATACCTTCTTCATCAAGGGTTAAAGCCACAACCAAGGTTCCATATTTCTTGACAATAGGTAATATAGCATCCATACTTTCTTTTTTACCGTTAACAGAGTTTATTATGGGCTTACCATTATATATTCTAACAGCAGCTTCAATAACATCGGAATTAGAACTGTCAATCTGCAGGGGTAGTGATATAACACCCTGCAATTCAGTTACTATTTTAATCATCATTTCCTTCTCATCTATATCAGGAAGTCCTACATTAACATCTAGAATATCTGAACCAGTATCCTGCTGGGCTATTGCTTCCCTTATTACATAATCTAAATCATTATCTCTTAAGGCTTCCTTAAGCATTTTTTTACCAGTAGGATTGATTCTTTCGCCAATAATCTTAACCTCATCCCCTATAAATACTGTTTTAGAAGATGAACTAGTACTGGTATAATGCTTTTTAGAAATAGCTACAGGCTTAAGACCATCTAGGGAATTAATAATACTACTTATATATTCTGGAGTAGTACCACAGCAGCCCCCCAGTATTGCAACACCTTTTTTGGCCATAGTATTTATCTCATGACTGTATTCATCAGGGTCTATGTCATAATATGAAATGCCATTCTTATACTTAGGCAAGCCTGCATTAGCCTGGACCATAATTGGAGTAGAGCTGTATTTTATTAAGGCATCAACTATGGGCTGTAGGGCATTAGGGCCTAAGGAACAATTAACTCCAAGGACGTCCACACCAAGGCCTTCAACCACAGATACAAATGTAGCCACATCGGTACCGGTAAATGTTCGACCATTGTCCTGGAATGACATGGTAGAGAATATTGGCAAATGTGTATTCTCCTTTGCAGCAAGAATGGCGGCCTTAAGCTCATATATATCAGTCATTGTTTCAAAAAGGATAATATCTGCTCCAGCCTTAACACCAGCAAGAATTTGCTCTTTGAATATGTCATAAGCCTCATCAAAGCTTAGAGTACCTAAGGGTGATAGAAGAGTGCCTATAGGGCCAATGTCCAGAGCTACATATTTATTATTAAGTCCTTCAATTGATTGTTTTGCTATCCTAACACCAGCTGTAATTATCTCCTCAGCTGTATGGGCGGAATCTTTAAATTTAAGTCTGTTGGCACCAAAGGTATTAGCAGTTATTATATCAACCCCAGCATTCACATACTTCTTATGAATGTTATATATAATTTCAGGATTGCTTATATTCAACTCTTCTGGTAATTCACCTGTTTTCAACCCTGATTGCTGAAGCATGGTACCCATGGCCCCATCAAAGAATAGGAAATTATTATCTAGCATATTTAGCACAAGGCTTCCCTCCTTCCCTAGTAAAGCTACAATTATTATAAAATGTACAATCTAGGCATGATTTTTTATATATCTCATTGGTCTTGTTAAATCCAATAAAAGCTGTTACTGACTTTCTAGGAACTAGTAATGATGTGTCTAAGGCTGATAAGCCTATTAGTTTTTCTGCATTTAAAGCTCTTAATATTTCAGCTTGATGGAAGAGTGGTACATCCCCGTAACCTGGGCTATATCTATATGTAATACTACAGCCTTCCTTAGCCGCAAGTTCCCTAATCTCTTCTTCTATATAGTCACAAAGAGCTTCTATATAGGCAGCAGCACAGGCGTCAAATACAATACTTTTTGATAGATTAGTCATACCATAATATCTAATTCTTTTTTCTACCTCAAAGCCAATTGTTGTGGCTAGAACCGCAGCCTTATCACAATTCTTAAAAAGATTAGCTAGGTCATGGGACTTAATATTTATCTCCTCTGCGAAGCTAATATAGTTGTCTACCTTTTTATTAATATCAATGATTCTATAAACATACTTAAGCTCACTTATTTCTTGTAATTCAGCCACTGATTCATTAAGGGATTTATAGGTTTCATCATCAATTTCTTTGCTTTTATATCCTAGATATCTTAAGGCTTCAGCTATATCGATATTAATATCATTGTTTTTAAGATTATTTACTCTCATTAGTTAAAACACTCCTGATAGCAGAAATACTACCTAATATCATCTTAGCGGTGGAAGGCTTATTCATGGTATAAATATGTATCCCATCAACACCCCAGGATAATAAATCTATTATCTGGCTGATTGCATAGGACATACCAGCTTCTTTAAGGGCCTCTGGATTGTCTTCATATTTATCTAATATTCTCCTTAGTTTCTTAGGGATTGAATTACCTGTAAGATTTTTAATGGTTTTAATCTGATTCTTATTAAGCAGTGGCATTATTCCTGCTATTACTGGAACGTTAATACCTTTTTTCTGAATTTTTTCATGAAAATCATAAAACACTTCATTGTCAAAAAACATCTGAGTGGTCAAAAAATCAGCACCAACATCAACCTTTCTCTTAAGGAAATCTATATCAGCATCTAAATCCTTAGCATCTGGATGCTTTTCAGGATAGCATGCAGCTCCAACACATAGATCTGAATTGCTTTTGAAATATTCTATTAATTCTACAGAGTTTCTAAATCCATCTTCAGGGAATACATTGGCATCTGCATCCTTTGGAAAATCCCCTCTTAAAGCCAAAACATTATGTACGTTACTATCCTTAAGTGAAGCTAGTATATTATCAATTTCATTTTTTGTAGAAGATATACAAGTAACATGAGCGATAGATGTTAAGTTGTACTTATTCTGTATGTATGAAGAAATCTCGACTGTCTTATCCTTAGTACTTCCACCTGCTCCATATGTAACACTCATAAAATCGGGATTTAAGCCATATAGCTCGTCGATTGTATTATATATGGTATTTACCGGATAATCTGCTTTGGGTGGAAAGATTTCAAAAGATATCATAGGGTTTCTGGTTGAAAACTTATCAATTATTTTCATTTTTATAAACATTCCTTTCATCCGTGTGAACGAACTTCAAACCATCCTTCTAACACTTCATTGCATTAAAGTATATATCTACTTGCATCATATTGTCAACGATTAAAAGTCATATTATGTTGGGGTCCATATTAATTAGTATATTGGGAAATTGACTTAGATTTCTAATGTATATATAATATCTTTAATGAGTAGAAATATGAAAAAAGGGGTGAAGGATATGGCATTCGATTTTAAAAAAGAATATAAAGACTTCTATAATCCACCAGCAAAGCCTGGAATATTACAAATACCTAATATGAAGTTCCTTGCTGTAAGGGGGAGTGGTGATCCTAATGAAGAAGGTGGAGAGTACCAACAATCAATAACCTTATTATATGGGGTTGCTTATACATTAAGAATGAGTCATAAAGGGGACAGAAAAATAGAAGGATACTTTGAGTATGTTGTTCCACCTCTTGAAGGATTCTGGTGGCAGGAGAATTTACATGGAGTAGATTATTCTAAGAAGGATAGCTTCCAGTGGATTTCACTAACTAGACTTCCTGATTTCATATCAGCAGAGGATGTTGCCTGGGCTAAAGAAGCTGCATCTAAGAAAAAAAAGATTGATTATTCAAAGGTTAAATACTTTGAANATGAGGAAGGGCTTGTTGTTCAATGTATGCATATAGGACCTTATGATGAAGAACCTAAAACAGTTAAGTCAATGGAAGACTATGCTCTTGAGAATGGATATAGGCTTGATATTTCAGATAAACGATACCATCATGAAATATATATAAGTGATCCTCGAAAGATTGATGCAAAAAAACAAAAGACTATAATAAGACATCCGATAGCATAATATAATTCATATGTTAAAAAGATAAAACTGCATAAGAAATAAATGATTTAATATATTAGGAGACTTATTAAGATGAACTGATTTACTGAAAGGAATGTGAGATATTATGTCAAGGATGCCAGTTGTTTTTGTAGGACATGGTTCACCGATGAATGCTATTGAAGATAATGTTTATTCAAGAACTTGGAGAAGCATGGCTGAAAGGATACCAAAACCAGAAGCTATTATATCATTTTCCGCTCATTGGTTTACAAAAGGTACCAAGATTATGAATGAGGAAAATCCTAAAACTATTTATGATATGTATGGATTTCCAGAAGAACTATATGAAATTGTATATAATTCTCCTGGTTCACCAAGTCTGGCTAAGATATCTAAGGAATTGATATCAAAGGATTCGGAATATGATAATTCTTGGGGAATTGATCATGGAACATGGTCAGTATTAGTTCATATGTATCCAGACAAAGATATACCTTTATTTCAGATTAGTATAGATGCTTATGCCCCTCCAGAAGTCCATTATAAAATAGGAAGGGAAGTAAGTTCTTTAAGGGACGAAGGGGTCCTTATATTCGGAACAGGTAATATAGTTCACAATTTAAGAATGATTAATTGGGATATGGGTAATAAGGGCTTTGATTGGGCATATGAATTTGATGACTTTGTACATGACAATATTATGAATAAGAAACATGATAATATCCTGAAGTATAAGGAATTAAGCGATGCTGCAAGGTATGCAGTACCAACGACAGATCATTTTTACCCATTGTTATATACTCTTGGAGCTTCACATGATGAGGATAAGGTTAGTGTTTATAATAAATCCTGCGAACTGGGTTCTTTAACAATGACAAGCTATATCTGGGGGTAAGATATAGCTGTGGAGGAGTTTAATGGCACTAGAGCCTTGTGAAGTTTCTGGATTATTAATTAATTCTGGTTTGACACTATCTATATAGTCGGATAATATATATAATACGACCTTATGTACAGGTCAAGAGTCTAAAATGATAATAAAATAACTTATGATGGAGATGGGTAGATGAAACAAAGGACTAGTATAACCCAAGGAAGTATATTAAAGGCATTGTTTAGGCTAGCCATTCCAATTATGGGGACAAGCTTTGTTCAAATGGCTTATAACCTAGTAGATATGATCTGGGTTGGGAAGTTAGGAACAGAAGCTGTAGCGGCAGTTGGAACAGCAGGATTTTTTACCTGGCTTGCCGGCGCATTTATCCTTGTACCAAAGATTGGAGCAGAGGTTGGAGTGGCTCAATCTACTGGTCAAGGGGATATGAATGAAGTAAAGAAATATATAAAGCATAGTATCCAGATGGTCATATGCCTTGCTTTTGTATATGGATTAATAATGATTGTTTTTCGAAAAGGTCTTATAGGCTTTTTTAATTTAGGTGATGAAGAGATTGTTCAAGGTGCTATAAGCTACTTGGTTATTGTATCTATAGGTTTTGTGTTCTATTTTATAAATCCTGTCTTTACGGCAATATTTAATGGATATGGAGATAGTAAAACTCCCTTCATTATTAATTCCATTGGACTTATAACTAATTTGATATTAGATCCCTTATTGATATTTGGAATTGGACCTTTTCCAAGATTAGGAGTAGAGGGAGCAGCCATAGCTACGGTCATAGCCCAAGCTGTTGCGACTTTTGTATTTATTATTAAGGCTAGAAAATCTTTAGACATATTTTCGGATATTCATTTATTCCAAAAACCAGACACAGAACATATTAGTAAGATTACTAAGCTTGGTTTACCAACAGCTATACAGAGTGGGCTTTTTTCTATTATTGCGATGGTAATAGCAAGAATTATTGCTGATTGGGGACCAACTCCTATAGCAGTGCAAAAAGTTGGATCCCAGATTGAGGCTGTATCTTGGATGACAGCAGGTGGATTTCAATCTGCTATGAGCACATTTATTGGACAAAATTATGGTGCAGGGAAATGGGAAAGAGTTAATAAGGGATATTATATAGGTATGGCAATAGTATCTGTCATAGGAGTGCTTGCAACTGCGCTGTTATTCTTTGGCGGAAGGGATTTATTTGCCATCTTTATACAAGAGGAAGAGGCCATACAATATGGAATTCAATATCTTAAGATATTATCCCTAGCACAGTTTTTCATGTGTCTTGAAATAACTACTGCAGGAGCATTTAATGGATTAGGGAAGACAGTTCCCCCATCCATAGTAGGTGTAGGCTTTAACCTTCTAAGAATTCCTGCTGCAATTATTCTATCTTCAACTAGTCTTGGGCTTAATGGAATCTGGTGGGCTATAAGCATTTCCAGTGTATTTAAAGGGATTGTATTAGTTGCATGGTATGTAATCTTACTAAAGAGGCAAGGCAAGAGACTTATGGTATAAAAACAAGTGGAGTTTATTGGTTGAAATAAGCGACCTCTAAACTCTATTTTTATGTATATATTTAAAGAGATGTTGAATGAAACGGTTTTCAAGTATATACTATACTTGATGTGAAAATGGCTGNAANNGATACNCTTGATTTTTTACCTTAAGAGGAGATGAATATGAAGAAAACGGGACTAACGCTTATAGTTTTTACTCTAATGAATTTTGTAGTTAGTATGACGAGTTTGGTTTTTAATGGAATTCTTGACAAGGTGGCTATGTCCCTTAATATTACAGTGGCTAATACCGGTTTACTCAATACCATGTATTCATATGGAGCAGCATTAGGTGTTCCAATAATTCTAATTGTTTTTAGAAAGATAGAGCGGACTAAGATGCTAAAATCCACCCTATTTATTACAATTCTTAGTACTGTGGCACTTATATATTCTCAAGGCTTTGGACAATTGCTGATTGCTCGTCTTGTCATGGGTGTAACGGTCAATAGCTATTGGGTGCTGGCCATATCCACAGTGATGTCCCTTTCGGATAAAGATAAGCAGGGTCGAACCATGGCATTTCTTATTATGGGAGCCTCATTATCACTTGTTATAGGTGTACCATTAACCCGGGCTTTAACATCCTATTTTGATTGGCGTGTGGTCTTCTGGATACTTAATATTATAATGATTATATCCCTTGTATATTTTATGATATTTCTGCCTAATGGTAAGGATGAAGCCACTGAGCTAAATCTAAGAAATGAAATGAAGTATTTTAGGGATGGGAATACCCGAGTAGTCATAATATATACATTTATAATGTTTTTTGGATATATAGCTTTTTATACATATGTTACACCTTATATATTAGAGCTGTTTCCATCATTTGAATCATCCATGAGCCTGGTACTAGTTGCCCTAGGAGTTGCAAGCTTCGTAGGAAACTGGCTAGGAGGCCGTGCTTGTGATCGTATGGGTTACTCCAAATCCTTGACTATAGGGGCTGTTGCCCAGTTAACCATATCTATTATGTTAATTGTATTTCAACCCTATAAATGGCTAAGCCTAATATCTATTATTCTTTTGATAATGAGTTCTTGGTTTACAGGTGTACAAACTAATACCGGTATTGCACAAGTGACAGAGAATAAATCAAGCTTTATGATTAGTATTAACAGCTCAGCTTTTCAGCTAGGTAGCGCTATTGGTTCAAGCTTAGCTGCAATAGCTATTCCCATAAGTGGAATGAGAAGCATTGTATACATTACAATGATTTCATATGTGTTGATCACCGTGCTTCAAATAGTATCCAATAGAAAATATTCATAAGGTTGCTAAGTTTGTTTTTGACAGATAGAGGAGGACATACATGGTGAATAAGGGGAAGGCATTGCCTGTCAAATTAAGTTTGTTTTATATCTTTCAATACGCTGCATTGGCTAGTTTTACCCCATACTTGACCTATTACTTTCAACAAAAAGGATTGAGCTATACTCAGATAGGTATTTTACTTGCAATTAGTTCATTGGTAGGTGTATTCGCCCAACCAGCATGGGGAAGTATTACTGATAAATATCTCAATAATCGGGTTTCACTTATGGTTTCAATGTTGATTGCGGCCTTAGCTATGGTTCCTTTTATGTTGGCAGATGAGTTTTATGTTATCGCATTGTTTTTAATACTTCTATTATGCTTTCAAAGTCCGGTTATGCCCCTTGGCGATGCCTATACCTATGAGATAATAGAGCAACATAGTGAAATGCAATATGGGAAAATAAGGCTTATGGGTTCCATTGGATATGCGGTAACAGCTTTTTTGATAGGAAATGTTGCCAATAAAGTGGGAATTCAGAGTGCATTTATTATCTTTTCCTTTCTTATGGTTTTAGGGGCGGTTACAATTGCAAGTGTCAATGTTGAAAGTAAGACAGTAAGAAAAAGAAGTGAGAGTAGAGGTATAATCAAGCTACTGAAGAATAGAGAGTTTATATTATTTTTAGCCATGACTACTATTGTGAATGTTTCCTTCGGAATCAATAGTAATTATGTAACTATATTAGTACAAGAAACTGGTGGTAATGTTGCTAATCTTGGGGTGCTATGGTTTGTGTTAGCCATTAGTGAACTTCCTGTCTTGTATTTTGCTAATCGATTGATGAAAAAGTTAGGAGATATGAATGTAATATTAATAGGTGTTGGTTTATTCATACTGAGATATTTTTTTAGCTCACTATGTAGCTCATATATAGCTGTAATAGGTGTACAACTCTTACAATCAGTAACATTTCCTTTGTTTTTAATTGGGGTGCTCAATTATTTGAATAGAACAGCTCCTCCTAATATGAAGACATCAGCTATGACCTTGTATTCAGCTTCAGGGGGCATAGGAATTTTTATTGGTAATGCTGTTGGAGGAGTCCTTCTTGAGAGTATAAGCATATTTTCTCTATATAGAATTATCACTCTGGTCTCAGTTATTGGTTTATTACTTGCATTAGGGTTAAAGAAAATCAACCTAAAAAGTTATGAATAGCAAGAATAAGTNNAACGTGAACGAGATATCNTTAGATATCGAGTTCCTAATCTATAAATTTATGATATAATATCCACGAATAAGCAGATTAGTCCAAGAAAGACATGACATTTATCAAGCTTGCTTGAATAAAGGTCATGGATTTTTTGGATAAGTGTAACGTGAACGAGATATCGTTAGATATCGAGTTCCTAATCTATAAATTTATGATATAATAAGATAAAACTAATATTTATCAACCTAAAATATTTAATATGAAAGTTGGTGGTAGTTATGGAACCTCATCCTGAACCTAGTAATTACTGTCATAATGTGAATAATAAATGAAGAGCCATAACTAAAATTTAATGATATGGCTCTTTTTAAGGAGGGCCATTAATGAATAAAATCATACTAGACCTTATTGAACAAGGTAAATATGCGGAGGCAAGAAAAGAAATTGTTAGCATAAATGTAGTTGATACAGCACAATTATTTGAAGAGATGGATAAGCAGAAGATATTAATACTATTTAGGATACTGCCTAAAGATATTGCTTCAGGTGTGTTTTCCCATATGTCCAATGAGCTTCAAAGATATGTTGTTGAATCGATTACTGACAAGGAAATTCAAAACATCTTAGATGAATTATTCCTCGACGACACAATTGATTTTTTGGAAGAAATGCCTGCGAATATTGTAAAGAAGGTTCTAAAGAATACTAACGAAACAACGAGAAAACTTATTAATCAATTTTTGAATTATCCCGATGATTCAGCTGGTAGCCTAATGACCATCGAATATGTTGACTTGAGAAAGGAAATGACTGTAAAAGAGGCATTAGAGCGCATCAGGGAAACAGGGGTTGATAAGGAGATAATTAATACCTGTTATGTTATAGACAGCAATAGAATATTGGAAGGTATCATATCCCTTAGAAAGCTTATATTAAGTGATAGTACAACAGTCTTAAAAGATATTATGGATACAGGAGTTATATCTATAAAGACCCATGATGACCAGGAGGATGTTGCCAGCTTATTTAAAAAATATGATTATCTTGTTATGCCTGTAGTTGATAATGAACACAGGTTAGTCGGCATAGTAACAATAGATGACGTATTAGATGTTATAGACCAAGAAGCTACCGAAGACCTTCAAAAGATGGCAGCCATGCAACCATCTGAAAAAGAATACTTAAAGACAAGTGTATTAGTATTAGCAAAACATAGAATACCTTGGCTTCTAATATTAATGATTTCTGCCACCTTTACAGGTTTTATAATAAAGAAATATGAGAGCGCTTTGCAATCAGCTATGGTGCTCGCCTCATTTATTCCTATGCTGATGGATACAGGTGGAAATGCTGGTTCTCAATCCTCAGCGTTGATAATAAGAGGATTAGCTTTAGGAGACATGAAACCTCATGACATTTTAAAGGTTTTTTGGAAAGAATTGCGTGTAAGCGCTATTGTTGGAATAATCTTATCTACAGTTAACTTTTTAAGGATATATTTTATTGAAAAAGTTGATATTTTAGTGTCTGTTACAGTATGTTCCACACTGTTTGCTATAGTTGTGCTAGCAAAGGTTGTGGGAGGCGTGTTACCTATCATAGCAAAAAAGATTAAGCTTGATCCAGCCATTATGGCAGGTCCCTTAATAACAACGATAGTTGATACTGTAGCCCTTTTAATGTATTTTACAGCAGCTACATGGCTATTGGGCATATAGACATTTTATTTTCCAAACAGATTTGATTTTCTAGGAGGAATATAGTCACAGGTAATGGTGGTAATAAGGTCCTTATCTGTGACTTTTTATTTACTTTAACCATTTAACCATGCATTTTACGGGGATATTGTAATTAAACCTTGACATAGAGTATACTCTAGGTAATACAATATGGTTAAAGTGAGCTTTTGACAATTGAAAAGAGGTTAATAAATGACTATTAAAGAGGTAAGTAAAAAGTTTGGTATTACAATGGATACACTTCGTTATTATGAAAGGGTTGGTATGATTCCACCTGTTACTAGGAGTACTAACGGGAATCGAGACTACCAGGATGATGATCTGAATTGGGTAAGTCTTGCTATATGTATGCGAAGCGCTGGTCTTCCTGTAGAAGGAATTGCTCGGTATGTAAAATTATATCAAGAAGGGAACACAACTATTTCTGAAAGACATCAACTATTAATAAATCAAAAGAATATTCTTAAGGAACAAAGACATCAAATTGATGAAACTCTGGAACGTCTGGATAAAAAAATCGAAAGATATGAAGTTGCTGTGGAAACAGGTGAGTTAACCTGGTTAAAAGGAGGGCAAGTATGAAATATTCAAAGTTAGGAAAATCTGATCTACAAGTTTCCCGTCTATGTGTTGGTTGCATGAGCTTTGGTGACCCTGATAGTAATTTTCACTCATGGACATTGAATGCTGATGAAAGCGAAGAGCTTGTTAAACGGGCTCTGGACTTAGGCATTAATTTCTTTGATACTGCTAATGTCTATTCGTCAGGTACTAGTGAAGAATACCTTGGTAGAGCGATCAAGAATAATGTTGCTAGAGATAAGGTGGTTTTGGCAACAAAGGTTTATTTCAATGAAGGCAAGCTAACTAAGGAAGCAATACACCGCGAAATTGATGGATCACTTAAAAGACTAGGAACGGATTATGTTGATCTATATATAATTCATCGCTTTGACTATGATACTCAGATTGAAGAAACTATGGAGGCTTTAGATAGTTTAGTTAAAGCAGGAAAAGTTAAAGCCCTAGGAGCATCGGCTATGTATGGCTACCAGTTTTATAATATGCAGCTGGTTGCCAAGGAGAATGGGTGGACACCATTTACCTCCATGCAAAATCACTACAATCTTCTATATCGTGAGGATGAGCGAGAGCTTATTCCTATATGTAAGCAGCACAATGTTGCCCTTACTCCATATAGCCCTCTAGCAGCCGGTAGGCTTTCACGATTAGAGTGGAGTGCAGATACTAAACGTAGTCAAACAGATAAAACAGCCGTATCAAAGTATGACAGCACAGTAGAGACTGATTATAATATTGTTCTTCGTGTTAATGAGATGGCTAAGAAGCATAATGGGACAATGACTCAGATAGCGCTTGCATGGCAATATGCTAAGGGAGTTACATCTCCAATAATAGGAGCCACAAAGGCTAAATATTTTGATGATGCAGTAGGAGCTTTAGAAATAAAGCTGACCGATGAAGATGTTGCCTATCTTGATGAGCTATATCTACCTCATAAAATTGTTGGAGCTATATAAGGTAATAGATTGAAAAATCAAGATTTTTCAATCGCAAATTTGTGCCTGGGGCCCAAAGTTTGCACGTTATGATGAAAGGCATGGTTATTAGTATGAAAAGTAATTGGATTACTGATTGATATAAATTAATTGGTCTGGAGGGCTTGTGTATATGTTTACTATGACAGCAATAAAGCTTGCAAGTGAGATTAGAAATAGGAAACTTGGTATCGAAGAACTGACTAAAGCATATCTTGAACGTATAGAGAGATTAGATGGACCTAATGGTTTAAATACAATAGCAGAATTAAATGAGGATGCCATTGATGAAGCTAAATATATGGATTCTATTAAAGCTGATCAAAGAGGGCCAATGTTTGGATTGCCGATTCTTATCAAGGATAATATCGATGTGGCGGGTCTTCATACTACAGCAGGTAGCCTTGCCCTATCAGATAATATTCCTAAGGATGACGCCCATGTTGTTAAGAATCTCCGACGTAATGGAGCTTTAATATTGGGAAAAACTAAGATGACAGAACTGGCCAACTATACAGGAGATGATATGCCTGGAGGCTATAGCTCCCTTGGAGGCCAAGTTATTCATGCCTATGATCCTAAAAAAGACCCTAGCGGATCTAGCTCAGGTTCAGCTGTAGCTATGTCAGCAGGATTATGTGCGGCTACTGTTGGTACTGATACATCATTTTCTATTGTAGGATGTGCTACAGATAATGGTGTTACAGGTATTAAGCCCGCTCATGGTTCTCTATGTGCTGATGGAATAATCCCTATAGCCAAAACTCTTGATAGTTCTGGCCCAATAACCCGGGATCTTAAGGATGCTATACTTGTATATTCCTCTATGAGAGATATGACTTTAGCACCGATTGAAGCTAAATCACCTAATAACATTCACTTGGCCATCAATATATATGAAAAGGATAAAGTATCTGAGAATCAACTTGCTATGTATGAGAATGTACTTTCTAAATTGAAGGATGATAAAGCTAAGACTACAGAGCTAGTCCATGGTTATACGGAATATGAAGAAGAAATTATGAAATATGAATTTCGCCATGATATAGAGGAGTATTTAGCAGGTTCATCCGCTAATCGTAAGACTCTTAAGGAGCTTGTTGAATTTTATGAAGCTGATCCTGATAGGATGAAATATGGGATCAGGTATCTGCAAGAAGCACTTTATTTAGCTTCAGGTAAACTAGATGATCCTGGATACATAAAAGCTATGTCTGAAAGAAAGAGACTTAGAAAAGAGATCATTAGGGAGCTGTCTCAGTATGATGCATGCTTGATGACAGGTCCAACCAATATTATGCACTTTATTGGCCTACCATCCTTAGCCTTAAAACTTGGTATGGCTAAGGACGGCACACCAAGAGGAATGATATTATATGGGGCAGATGAGCAAAGACTTTTATCAGCAGCCTTGACTATCGAGGAGTATTGTTCCCCTGTAGCAATGCCTAATCTATAGATTTGGAGGGATATGTATGAATAATGTGGTTAAGAACAAAAGTGGAGGGAACTACTTATTAATATTTGTATCTTTATTCTTGATATTAATGTTGACCGGCTGTAAGAAAGATACTGGTAGTCCTAAGAATGATGTAGACTTAATTGATGAGGACTCTACTGATAAGAATGAAGTTTCAATTGTACCCTCAGATGACTCTGGTGATTCTGAGGATATTGATGATTCTGAGGATATTGATGATTCTGATGATATAGAAAACACAGATATTACAGGAGATACAGGTAATACAGACATTACAGATATTCCAAAAATCGATGATTTTTCTATACTAGATGAATATTTTAAGGATTATACCTTTGATGTTACATTTGATGAAAATCTGGAGTTTTATGATCGAATATATACTATCCATGGTTCCTACGACCTTAATGGAGATGGAGAAGAAGAGCAGATTAGTGCACTATTAAAGCAAGGAGGTGAAGAATCCTATATAGAGGTTAATGGGATTAAAGTGTCTATATATCCTATGAGTCCTACTGGTGAAGTCCAGATAATAGACTTAGATAATAGGGATAACTATGTGGAGATTGCTATATTTGATGACGGACCTAGTGGAGACCCTGAGTTCCAATTCCTTAGGTATGATGGTAAAGAGCTTAAAAGCTTAGGTTCTATTGAACGTGGTGGGTTGATGGATGGACAGGGAAAGCTAATATCCTGGTTCAATCTGTCTAATCACTTTGAACCTCTTTTCTTTTCTGCCTGGGGAGTGTTTAGTGATGGTAAGTTTTCTGTTACTAATCATGATATAGAACAATATATTGGTAAAAGCTATAAAATTAGTGGTTCTGGGTTTTTTGTTCCACTTGAGACTAATCCAGTAAACCACTTTGAATATACTGATTGGAATTTTGAAACCTTAAGAGAATTTGAAAACACAGAGATAACCCTTCTTGATATTTATATAAGCCATGAGGATAGAACCCTGAACTGGTATTATATTGAATTGCCAGATGGTGAAAGAGGACTTCTATATTTTTGGATAGGAGATTAAACTTAAGTATTGAAAATTAATCTCTGCATCAAGAAATCTATCTAATTCACGACGTCTGTGAAGTGGCTCAATGATATCGATAAACAGTAAGTGGACAGCTTCCCATGCGAAAACCCAACCACCAATCAATAAGCTTTCGAGTAAAACCTTAGTAAGTATATTACTTGGAGTATATCGACTCATAAATCCATATATAGTCAAAAGTGCAAGGGCTATAAAAAGTAATACAAGAGAACTTCTAATAAGTCGACTGGTTTTTCTTTTCTCTAAACGCTGTATTGAATTAAAATAATTGCGATAGCTTATACGAATTTGTTCTTCTTTTTCTTTTATGATTTCAGCAGTATTAAGTGAAAAGACAATCTCTAACTTTTTACGCAAGGGGATGTCCTCTGAGCACAAATCAAGGAATTGCAATAATCCAGAATGAATGTCTCGTTTTTTAAAAGCAGAATTATCCCATTCATTAAAAAACTCCAGATAATCTTCTAAGGCTATATCTATGATCACACGACCAGTATTTCGGTTCTTCCTATAAAGGGATTCGTATTTTTTACTTTTTTTCATTATATCACCTTCAAAAATGTAATATTTAAAGTAGTTATTTTTCAATATTATTGAAGATATTATATACAATAATTGGACCAATGACAATTAAAATATATCTAACAAAATGACTATAAGTAATTATGAAGAATTCTTAAGTTTCTCTTTATTTATCAAGTTATTATTGCATTTTAGTATAGTACATGTTAAATTAAGGAATGAATTACAATTTATGGTTCTATTAATCTTTTAACAAAAATGCAAATATAAGAAAGAAGGGAATGTCTTGAAAAAAAGAATTTTACTTTTATTCACAGCTCTATGTTTAGGGCTTTCTGCAGCTGTAGGTTCATCAAGGATGGTATCTGCAGAGACAACATTTACAGCCCCTCAAGTAGGAGATGAGGTCAAGGGATTTAGTGTTGAAGAAACTGAATACGATAAAACTACTAAATCTACTAAGATTTTACTGGAACACATTAAAACTGGTGCAAAATTACTTGTGATTAAGAATAAGGATGTTAATCGCGGTTTCTCAATTAAATTTAATACACCCCCAGATAATAGAGGAGCTAATCATATCTTGGAACATTCTGTTTTAGGAGGAAGCAAAAAATATCCGNCTAAGAATATAATTTTTGATATTATGAATACTACATATGTTTCATATGCCAATGCATTCACATATCCAAATATGACAATGTATCCAATTACTTCCCAAAGTGAAGAGCAGTTACTTAAGTCTGCTGATATATATTTGGATGCAGTGTTTAATCCTTTGATACTATCTGATAAAAGAGTATTTGAAAGAGAAGGATGGCGTTATGAGCTTGCTAATGAGGATTCTAACCTAGCTTATAATGGAATTGTTTATAATGAGATGCAAGGAAGTATGGGTAGTATAACTTCTACAGCAGTATCCAATGCTAATAAGACTATATTCCCTGATACTGATCAGGGAAATAATTCTGGTGGAATACCTAGTGAAATATTAACATTAAGCTATGAGGATCTGATAGATATCTATAATAACTTCTATCATCCATCCAATGCCTTTATAGTTTTATATGGTGATATTGATTATGAAAAATTTTTAGACATGATTGATAAGGATTATCTGTCATCCTATACTAAAAAAACTATAGATATTAAAAGAAATTCACAGAAGCCTTTTGATAAGTTGGTTGAGAAAACCTATTCATTCCCAGTTGCTGAGGGGACAAATACAAAGAATAATTCAGTTATTGATCTTGTATTTGCTGCCGATGATATTAAGGAACTTGGCATGGAAAACTATATGGGTCTAAATTTAGGAATAGGACTTCTTAATCTGGAAAGCTCAGATATTAAGAAGGCGATGCTAAAAAGTCAGATAGCAGAATCTTATATGATCCAATTGGATATGTCAACATTTCAGCCTACAATTCATTTTATAGCTATGAATGCCAATCCTACTGCTGCTAAGGATTTCTATAATTTGGTCATAAAAGAGCTGGAAAAGGTAGTTAATAATGGAATGGATACTGATTTAGTTAATTCCATATTACGATCCATGGAGTTTGATGAGTTCATTGGTAGTGGAAATGCAATAAATGAGATGGTACTTTCAAGTTTATTTGATAATCTTTTAAGTAATCCCATGGATAACTATACTGGATATATTAAGAATGTGTCTGAAAAGCTTGATCAAAATATATTAGAAGAAATTATTAGGAAGCAGATATTAGATAATAAATTAGTTGCACTGACAGTAACAAAACCAGAAGCTGGTCTTTTGGAGAAGAATCAAACCGCCTTGACNCAGAAGCTATCTGAGATAAAATCTAGTATGACTAAGAAAGAGATTAAAGCCCTTGTTAATAAGACAGCAGAGCTTAATGCATGGAATAACGAGGCGACACCTGATGATGTTTTAAAATCATTGCGTGCAGTAGATTTAAAGGATATATCTATAGAAATGAAAGATCGTGAGATTAAAGAAGAGATTGTTCAGGGAGTTAAGTTATGGAGTACCAAGGCAGATGTTGACGAGATAAGTAAGATACAATTTAATTTTGACTTAAGTCATCTTACCCAGGAAGAGCTTCTATACCTTAAATTCTATAATGAAATGATAAGGAATGGAATGGCTACCAAGAAACGTAAAGAAATGGAAGTTCTAAAGGATGAAACTAACTTGTTATATAGTATGTCAACTTCAATTGGGGTATACCCTGATAACAAGGAGGATACTTCCGCACATCCTATTTTTACTTTGGGCTATTATAGCTTTGAAGATGAGTATCCTGAAACCTTTGATTTGGTATATGATATATTATTAGAATCCGATATTGAAAATATATCTACTTATGGGAAAAGGACAATTGCTAATATAAAAGCTAATTACGAGATGCAATTTGCGGAACCAATTAGTCTTGCACAACTACGTAGTATGGCATATACAAGTGCCAGATATAGGATATATAATTATCTTGAAGGATTAGATTATTATAATTTTATATTATCACTAGAGAAAGACATTGCTTCTAATCCCACTGAGGTATATCATAAATTATTACTAATAAGAGCCAAGGCCTTCACTTACAATAAAAACAATATGCTTGTATTGTTTGCAGGAGATGTAGATGCTTTAGATAAGTTTAAAACTGCAATGCCTACCTTTACCGATGAATTATTGGATTCAAATTACCCGAAAGAAGCATATGACTTACCTATACCTGCTAAGAGGGAAGCAATTGCAATCAATTCACCTGTCCAGTATGTATGTGTTAATGCAAGCCTAGTTGACAATGGTGTTCCAATGAGCAATAAGGGTCTTGTTATTACAACCATACTCAATAACCTTATGCTAACTCCAGAAATAAGGTTAAAGGGAGGGGCGTACGGAGTATCAGCTACTATGGCTGATAACAGCTATATAGTATATACATATAGAGACAGTAATTATGTGAATTCTTTAAATGTAATTGGTGCTACAGATGAGTTCTTATCAACTATAGTTCCATATATGACAGAAGAAACATTGGAAAGCTATATTCTCTCTTTATTTGGAACCGTTAATCAAAGCAGTGGTGAAATAAACGATGCTATGAATAGATTAATTGAAAAATATTATGGTATAACTACTCAAGATAGAATAGATATCCTAGAGGAAGTTAGAAGTACTACTATATCAGATATTGAGACATATGCGAATTATATGTCAAAGATAAATGAAAATTTGAATTACATAATTGTAGCTTCACCTGATGAAATTGAAAAGAATAGAGATATGTTTGATGAAATAATTAAACTAGATTAATTTAATATCTTCTAAAAGAAAAAAGGAGCCAGGGCTCCTTTTTTCTTTCCAACAAATGAATGATAATATTATTGCTCTACCTTAATCCCTCCGGAGCTTGCCCTTGCATATATATTGACCGTAGGGTTATAACCAATATTCGCAGTTGCATGATTGCCTTTTTCATTTTTCTCAGCTGCAAAATTTGTGCGAATACCACCAGAATTTGTCTGTGCATCTAATGTGAATTGTAAATCCTTCTCCAGTGTAATTTTAATTGATCCAGAAGTAGCACTTAGATTGATATCACCCCTAGGGTTAACAAGAGCAAGGGATATGCCCCCTGATGATGTGTTTATATCACCAGCTCCGGATATACTATCAATCTTTATTGCTCCGGAGGTACATCGTAAATCATAGCTATCAACATTAACGTCTCCAAGGCGTATTCCCCCAGAATTCGTTATGATATCGAAAATTTAGCTGTAATATCATCATCAAGGTGAATTCCACCAGAGGTGCATTTAAGTATAATTTTTTCATCAACATTAATATCCATAGAAGAGCGAATACTTCCAGATGTTGCTTCCGCATAAACATCCTTTGCGGTTACATAACCATAAAACCTTATACCACCGGAGGAGGTTTTGACCTCAAGAGTATCAGCAGTTATGTTATTATTGATTTTAATACTACCGGATGTATTCTTTAGTCGAACATTTTTTAATGTTAATTCGTTTTCTACTTTTATTGAACCTGATGATGCGATAGCATCTAGATTGCCAAAATATTCTTCTGGAATTTCCACAAGGAGTTTTTCATTATAATTAAAAAAGTTGATAAATTTAAACTTTGATTTAATGTAAATATGAACTTTATCACTGGAGGTTGATATAAAAAACAAATCACCCCGCTTAGCATTTGGATTACCATATTGGCTGACTATAATCTTATTACCGCTGGTTTTACGAATTTCCAAGTTTTGTCTTGTGCTTTCTATAACAACATTCTGATCATTCCTAAGTGAAATTTCCTCGTTTTTAATAAGTCTACCTGTATTCAACATATTAATAAGTCTGCCTGTATTCAATATATTAATAGGTCCTCCCTTTGCAATAAGTATAGTAGCTGAAAGAACAATTACTGCAATTATTGACCATAAAGTAATTGCTAATATCAAAAACCCTTTTTTCATAGGAACCATCCTTTCCCCAGCATAAATTATGCTGCTTTTTTCCATAAAATAATCAAACGAATGATTTGCTCAGCTGCAAGAGCAAGTAAGAATATCATCCAGGTCCATGTCCAAGCCCAAAAGCCGAAGCTGATAATGAAGTAGATAATCACTGCTAAAGTCCATAATATACCATGCCAAAGTCTTTTCCTTTTTTTGCTATCTGCAAATCTATACAAAATCAACTGTTGAATGCAAGCTCCTATCAGAAAAATTATCCAAGAGATATGCCACCAACTGGTTAAGAAACTAATTAATAAATATAATACAACTATAAGTGACCACAAGGAGGATGAAATGGCGCCCATTAATTTTTTGCGGTCATTGTTAATTGCGACCTTTTCTTTATATTCTTCAACAAAAGAGTTATCTTCTTTACTGTAATTTACTTTACTAATAGAATAGCCATATGCTATAAATCCTGTGGCAACTGCACAGAAAAAAAACATAAAAATTACTCCAAAGCTAGAAAAACCAAGCTGGTCAAGGAAGATTATAGGAATAATACTTATAATATAGAGTGCTATACCAATAGAGATTAGAATTCCTCGTTTTTGAATATTCTTTTCTATTTCAAGTGGCTGATATTGTGATGATTGACCAATATCCTTAAGTAGGTTATCGATATCACCTATTCCTGAAATAACAAGAGCGTATGCCTCCTCCTCGCTTTTATCAGATGATATTAGGTCATCGTATTTTTCATTAAGGTTGGCTAGAAGCTCCTCTTTAATATCTAATACATAGCTATCTGTTGAAGTGTTTGCAAATAGTGCATCTACATGGGCTTTGATTCTTTTATTCATTACCTTTCCCTCCGATTCCAATTAATTTATCAATCAATTTTTTTGCATTTTCCCATTCCTTGCAACTTGTTTCAAAATATATTTTTCCTTGGTCCGTAATATGGTAGTATCTTCGTCTTGCCCCTGTTGTTTGATCTCCCCAGTAGGAGACAATGTAGCCGTTATCTTCAAGTCTTCGAAAGGCACCATAAAGGGTAGCCTCTTTAAGTTCATATTGACCGTCACTTGCTTCTTGTATTGCTTTATTGATTTCGTAGCCGTAACTATCTTTGTTATAAAGATTAGCCATAATAATGGTTTCGGTATGACCACGAATCAAGTCAGATGTTATGGACAAGTTTCACCCTCCTTTATATTCCAAATTTATATATACCATAGTATCAGTAGATACCTCGCCTGTCAAGGTATATATTTTTTCGAGTATAATTTATCTGGTAAATATTTCTTGACATAAAAGTAACAATATCATAAGTTACTTATAGTGATATATGATATTTTGTATATCTACTAAAATTCATTTGACAAGGGGGAGAATTATGAGTAAGATACATATTGCTTATGCAACTATAACTAAGCATTCAAAAAAACTGGCACATGCTATTGGCGAAAGACTATATGTTAAACCTGATAATATACTAGATAAACCCTTATATGAGGCTGTTGATTTACTTTATATTGTTGGAGGAATATATGGCGGAGAAAGCTTACCAGCGCTTATAGACTTCGTAAAAAGCTTAGACAATAATAAAGTAAAAAAAGTAGCCTTAATAACATCATGTGCATCTAAAATACATGTACAAAAAACAATCAGGACAATTCTAGAGGATAAGAATATTCCTGTTATTGATGAACACATATGTCAGGGGAGCTTTCTATTCTTTAAGATGGGGCATCCCAATAAAGATGATTTGAAAGAAGCAGTAGATTTCGCTTTTAAGCTGTCAGAAAGATAAGACGTGAAAATTACATTACATGATTTAGAAAAGAGAGGATTTTAGTAAGATGGGACAGATATCAGGACCTACGGCGTTGACAGAATACGTATTACATCTTAGTAAGGATAAGGCTAATAAGCCACTATTAATTTTATTGGTTCAAGGAATATTAGCAGGTATTTATATAGCTATTGGAGCTATAGCATCTCTTATAATTGGAGCAAACACAACAGATCCAGGATTAGGGGTATTTTTAGGTTCATTTGTATTTCCAGTTGGTATCATTGCAGTATTAATTATGCCTGCTGAATTGTACACAAGTGATTGTATGGTTATGACAGCAATTTATGCTAGACGAACCAAGATATATAGGATATTTAAGATTCTGGCTTTGATTTTTCTTACCAATATGGTCGGTGGAATATTAATGGCTTTACTAACTAATTGGTCAGGTATTTTTTCCGCAGAAGTGATGAAATATACCATAGAGAAAGCAACAACAAAGGCATATATGCCAGCTAGGCAGCTNCTTGTTAGTAGCATACTTTGTAATATTATAGTATGCACAGGCGTGTGCTTAGCTTATAGATGCCANAAGGAATTAAGCAAGATTGTGGTTTTATGGTTATCAATTACTGTCTTTGCTATATCAGGGACAGAACATGTTGTAGCTAATGTATATTACCTTTTTACAGCATATTTTTCAGGGGCTGAGATAGCTCTTAGCAATATTATATATAGCTTATTGCTATCAGGACTTGGTAACTTTATCGGTGGGGGAGTAATAGTCTCAGGACTTAACTACCTAATGGCCCATAAAGATATAGAGAAAAATAATAGATTACATTAATTGTTATATTCTGATATTAACATTACTACCAAATTCATAGCAATTTCTTATTGCATCTGGAATAATAGAGGTAAGGGAGAAATATACGTCAGGATAAGCGAAAAACTAGAATAGTTAAACTTTTGGAAAGCACTGAGGATATAATTATCTTAGTGCTTTTCTATTTACACTAATTGTATAGCTTAAATAAATTAAAATAACAATGCTTGTACTAAACACCTTTTTAGGATAAGATGGTTATGCTAAATAAACTTAAAAATTAATTGAAAATAACAAACAAAAAAGAATAGGAGTATAATGCAATTTAACGAATTAAATGTAATACCTGAGATATTAAAAGCCTTAGAGAAGGAAAAATATTCAGTTCCAACACCAATACAGGAGGAGGCAATCCCAATTATCTTAAGTGGTAAAGATATGCTTGGATGCGCTCAGACAGGAACGGGGAAAACAGCTGCATTTGCTATACCAACACTACAATTGCTCTGCAATGAAAAAATTACTCATTCAAAAACAAGAAATATAAGAGCTCTAATCTTAACACCAACCAGGGAACTTGCTATTCAAATATATGAAAGCTTTACTAGCTATGGTAAGTATACAAAGCTGAAATCTTGTGTAATCTTTGGTGGGGTTTCTCAAAAACCCCAAGAGGAAAAATTAAAGCAGGGTGTAGATGTTTTGGTTGCAACCCCTGGAAGACTGATTGATTTAATGAATCAGAAGCAGGTGGATCTACAGAATATCAAAATCTTTATTTTGGATGAAGCTGACCGTATGTTAGATATGGGTTTTATAAACGATGTAAAGAAGATTACAGCTAGAATACCAGTAAAAAAGCAAACCTTACTTTTTTCAGCTACAATGCCAGCTGATATTGAAAAGTTATCCAAAAGTTTGTTAAAGAATCCCGCAAATGTGAAGATAACACCGGTATCTTCTACTGTAGATACAATAGAACAATATCTGTATTATGTAGATAAAAACAATAAAAGGAATTTACTCACCCATATCCTTAAAGATAAATCGATAACTTCAGCTTTAGTATTTTCCCGTACAAAACATGGAGCCGATAAAATTGTTCGATACTTATCAAAGAATGATGTTACAGCCCAGGCAATCCATGGTGATAAATCTCAGGGAGCACGTCAGAGAGCATTAAATGATTTTAAGAATAAAAAGATAGCTGTATTGGTTGCAACGGATATTGCAGCAAGAGGAATTGATATTGACGAACTGTCTCATGTTATTAATTATGATCTACCAGAAGTAGCCGAAACCTATGTACATCGAATTGGACGTACAGGTAGAGCTGGCCTTGCTGGGGTAGCAATTTCTTTCTGTGATTTTGATGAGAAAGAGTATTTAACCAATATAGAAAATCTAATTAACAAAAGATTAGTTGAGATAAAGGACCATCCATACCCACTAATGAACAATTTCCCTGCTGAAAAGAAAACTCAGCCTAGGAGACCTTCCTCAAGGAAAACAGATCCTAAACGAGAAGATGCAACTTCTAAGAAAAAGTATCGTATGACAGTAGATGGTGTTCTGAAAGAAAAAAGAACTTTTAAAAAGTCCTCAAAGTATGGTAAAAAGAGAAATAAGTAATCTTAAGACACTATATTATGAACAAAAAGCATGTTCATGATCTTGAAACTACACTTGGGATTATCAAGTAAGTTTGTAATCACTCATTCTTNTTTTATATTATAAAGCAAATATTTTATTATATACCCGGATTGTCATACTGTCAAGACCCGATTTGTAAATTNCCTGATTTTATGTTATAATAGATTTAGCCGTACCATGGATTCATATGTAGTATGTAGTATGTAGTATGTAGTATGTAGTATGTAGTATGTTAGTATGAAGAGTATGAAGAGTATGGAGCGGTTTTTTAATGCAACTTATAACTTTATATACTAAAGAAAGGAGATGCGAGATGGAAAAAATACGGACAAGTTCTCTGAATGGAATAAATTCGGTGAGCGATTACCTATCTGCTGCGTCGGTAGCGCCTCTCTTGACAAAAGAAGAGGAAATTGATTTGGCAATAAGAATTGAGGCAGGAGATCAGGAAGCAAGAGATATAATGATTTGCTCAAATCTTCGTCTTGTAATTAGTATAGCAAAAAAATATGTAAATACCCGCACTCTGTCTTTTTTAGATTTAATCCAAGAAGGAAATCTGGGTCTGATAAAGGCCGTGGATAGATATGAATATGATAAAGGATTTCGATTTTCCACCTATGCTACATGGTGGATTAAGCAGGCGATCAACCGTAGTATAGATGACCAGGATCGTATAATTCGTATTCCTGTTCATATGGGTGAAGTCGTTCGCAAAGTGATGAAAACGACACAAGACATGCTTCAGGAAGATGATGAGATGCCTGATAATAAACTGATAGCTGAGAAACTCGGTATACCTGAAACAACTGTTAAAAAAGTATTTAGAATTGCGGGACATCCGATTTCACTAGAAACCCCTATTGGCGAGGATGGAGATTCTAATCTTGGAGATTTTATTGAAACTACAGGTGTGGATTCTCCTGAGGAAAGTGCAATAGAGAGCTCTTTACAGATGGAGATTAATAAGCAATTGCAGACATTGAATGAACGTGAACAAAAGGTTCTGGAAATGCGCTTTGGTCTTAATAACACCCAACCCCATACACTGGAGAAGGTTGGAAACCATTTTGGTTTAACCCGTGAGCGAATTCGGCAAATAGAAGCAAAAGCATTAAGCAAATTGAGACTTCCAAGCCGTAGTAGATATTTAAAAGATTATGTTATATAAATTACTATATTGTTAAACTCTTATATCAATACTATTACCGAGATAAGGTTGTACTGATTGTTCCATCATCTTAATCATACTTTGTCCTAAATCTTCGATAGTACTTAAGTTTTTAGCAAGAACAGCAATCCCAACAGTAACACTATTAACTGGCTGATTTGTAGATATAGGAATTGATCCAATATTCATATTTTATACCTATGCCTTTCTTCGTAACCTGCAAATTATGGGCCGTATACACAATATCTGCAAAGTGAATCGTGTATATATACACGTGTGAAGATGTTTTTTCACGATTACCTTATTTGTTTTTATATACTAATAATATCATATATTTTATAAACTGTAAAACGTAAGAAGCACGCTACTTAAGCTCACTGGTTCCCGTGGTTATTTACGGGTCAAATAAAGGAAAGATGAATTGACTGGTCAATTCATCTTTCCTTTTATATTTGAAGTTTACCCTTGAAAATCAATGACATCAAGCCATTTATATAAGATTTCTTTTTCTTCATCTGCTGCAGTGATAAGCTGTTGAGCAGCAACTATTGGTAACCATTTCTGTACATATTGTAAAGCTGTGTCACTCTTCTTGCAGAAAAGCTTGATATACTTATCTGCAAGTTCAGGATAGAATAAGGTCATCTTTAGATAGGTAGTAGCTACGTCTCCACTGGCATTACCCTGGGTGGCGTGAGACCAGTCAATAATATATGCACCTTGATCATTAATAATAATGTTAGATGGAAGAAAATCTCCATGACATAATTTTGTATGCTTAGGCATACTTTCAAGTCTCATTAACAATTCATATTTGGTAGTTGCATCTAGCTCTGTAACACTTTGAATTTTACGAACCAATTTATCTTTTAATTTTGTAAGTAAGGGAGCTGTTTGGGCGTGCATTTTAATCTGTAGATCTACAAACAGTTCAAGTAGCTCATCATTTTTTTCGGGATGCTCTTTCATCATTTCATGAAGAGTTTGCCCTGGTATATAATCCATTGTGATACTCCAGCAACCATCAACCTTTCCAACAGATTTGATCTTTGGTATTTGTAAACCGGTTTCCTCAACTCTGGATTGATTAAGAGCTTCATTTAAAATCAAAGATTTTGGATGTTCCTTGTCAAACACTTTTACAACTGTATCTTCATAGCGATAGATGGTTTTATTGGTTCTCGTTGCTAATATATCCTCAAGCTTCATAGTTATACCCCTTTCAATCTATAATATTATCTTGATAATGTTCTTGCACAATATATGTTTATCTTACTTCCCATAATAAACCTTTGTATAGATTTCTTTAAGCTCGCTCATTAAAGGATATCTTGGATTGGCTCCAGTACATTGGTCATCAAAAGCCTGTTCTACCATGTCATCAAGTGTATCAAAGAATGCCTTCTCATTAATTCCGTATTCCTTAATTGACTTCTTAATACCAACAGCTTCCTTCAACTTATCTATAGCAACTAGTAGCTTATTGAATGTATCCATATCATCCTTACCATTGATGCCAAGGAAGTTAGCCACCTCCACATAACGTTCTAAAGTGTTAGGATACTCATATTGAGAAAATGTTCCCATTTTAGTAGGTCTCTCTGAGATGTTGAATTTCATAACCTCATTGATTAGTAATGCATTAGCAACTCCATGAGGCAGATGGTGGTATGCACCTAGCTTATGAGCCATAGAGTGGCAAATTCCAAGAAATGCATTGGCAAATGCCATACCTGCCATTGTAGAAGCGTTAGCCATTTTTTCTCTAGCTTCAACGTTAGAACCATCTTCATAAGCAGTAGGAAGGTACTTAAATATATTTTTCAGGGCCTTTAAAGCCATACCATCAGTATAGTCAGTTGCCATCATAGAAGCATAGGCTTCAAGAGCATGAGTCATAGCATCAATACCGGAAGCACTTGTTAGTCCCTTCGGTTGAGTCATCATATTGTCTGTATCAATTATAGCCATATTAGGAAGTAATTCATAGTCAGCAAGAGGATATTTAACTCCGGTTACCTCATCTGTGATAACAGCAAAAGGTGTTACCTCAGATCCTGTACCAGAAGTTGTAGGAATAGCTACAAAGTATGCCTTTTCACCCATCTTAGGGAATGTGTATATTCTTTTACGAATATCCATAAATACCATGGCCATGTCATGGAAATCAGCTTCAGGATGCTCATATAATAGCCACATAATCTTAGCAGCATCCATAGCAGAACCACCACCAAAAGCGATGATAACATCTGGCTCAAAGGAAGTCATTGCCTTAGCCCCTTCTTTAGCACATGCTAGTGTTGGATCTGGCTCAACCTCATAGAAGCAAGTATGTGTAATCCCCATTGCATCTAGTTTGTCAGTAATTGGCTTAACATTGCCATTCTTATATAAGAAGGTATCGGTTACTATGAAAGCCTTTTTCTTATTCATAGTAGTACCAAGTTCATCAAGTGCCACTTCCATACTTCCCTTTTTGAAGTATATCTTTTCTGGAGCTCTAAACCAAAGCATATTTTCTCTCCTTTCAGCAACCGTTTTGATATTAAGTAGATGTTTTACACCAACATTTTCAGAAACAGAGTTGCCTCCCCAGGTACCGCAGCCCAATGTTAGGGATGGTGGTAACTTGAAGTTGTATAAGTCCCCAATGCCACCATGTGCAGCAGGAGTGTTTATTAATATACGGCAAGTCTTCATGGCCTGCTCATATTTAGCCATTTTATCTTTTTGGTTAATATTAATGTAAAGGGAAGCTGTATGACCATAACCTCCATCAGCGATTAATTGCTCAGATTTACCTATAGCTTCATCAAAGGTTTTTGCTTTATATAATGCGAGAACAGGAGATAGTTTCTCATGAGCAAATTCTTCTGATATATCAACGCTTTCAACTTCTCCAATTAAAACTCTAGTATCCTCAGGTACTTTAACTCCAGCAAGTGAAGCAATCTTGTAAGCTGATTGGCCAACTATATTAGCATTAAGTGAGCCGTTAATTAGTATAGTCTTTCTTGTCTTCTCAAGCTCCTCTGGATTAAGAATATAGCATCCTCTATAAGCAAATTCCTCTTTAACCTCTTCATATATACTTTCCAAAACTGTTACTGATTGCTCAGAGGCACAGATCATACCATTGTCAAAGGTTTTAGATAATATTATTGAGCTTACGGCTTGTTTGATATCTGCTGTATCATCAATGATAACTGGAGTATTACCAGCACCAACACCTAGAGCGGGCTTACCGGAAGAATATGCGGATTTAACCATACCAGGACCACCGGTTGCTAGGATAATATCAGAGTTTTTCATAACCTCATTAGTTAATTCTAAGGAAGGTACATCTATCCAACCAATAATTCCTTTTGGAGCACCAGCAGCAACAGCAGCCTCAAGTACAATCTTAGCAGCGGCAATAGTACATTGTTTTGCTCTAGGATGAGGAGATATGATTATAGCATTTCTTGTTTTTAAGGAGATTAGAGCCTTAAAAATTGCAGTGGAGGTAGGATTAGTAGTCGGTATAACAGCAGCAATTAATCCGATGGGATCTGCAATTTTTCTTATACCACTTGCTTTGTCTTCCTCAATAACTCCGCAGGTCTTGGTATCCTTATAAGCATTATAGATATATTCAGAAGCATAATGATTTTTAATCACCTTGTCCTCAACAATTCCCATACCTGTTTCTTCAACAGCCATTTTAGCGAGAGCAATTCTGTGTTTATTAGCAGCAACGGAAGCAGCAAAGAAAATCTTATCTACCTGCTCTTGTGAATATGTGGCAAATATTCTTTGAGCCTCTTTCATTTCTTTCATTTTTGCTAGAAGGGCATCTAGTGTATCAACTAACTGTGTATTATTATCTGCAATGTTAGGTCTATCATCTTTTTTTGCCATATGATATATCCTCCTTTTTATATTAAATATATAGTGTTTAAGCGCATTGTTAATTATTTAACAATTTAAATTATATACACTTGTTAAAACTTTGTCAATCTGCCAAAAGCAACAAGATACTTTTATAGAAGGGCATTTTAACAGTAATAATATACATTTAAGCCAGAATTATTAAACTAAAGTTGATTGAATTATAAAAATAAAAGTGATTTTTAGAGTATAATTACAAAATTATAGAGCTATTAATTGAATTTTTGTTAGAATAATCATACCATACTTAAAAGAGTATTTATGTCATGTTTTGTAGAATATCAGTTTGATATATTCTTATATATCATTTATAATATAAGTGAGTTTATTGTTATGATTTTCACATGTTTCTTACTCAACAATATTATTTATAGATGAGGAGGCAATATCATGAGGAAGTTTATTTGTTCTATATGTGGTTATATCTATGATGAAGTCAAGGGTATACCTGAAAGCGGAATTGCAGCTGGTACCAGATGGGAGGAAATCCCAAGTGACTGGCTTTGTCCCCTTTGTGGAGCTTCTAAAGCAGAATTTACTATTCAGGGTGAGACTGTCACAAATGAAACTAAAAAACATATTATAAGTACAGAGCCTATAACAGATATGATTGAACTGTCTCCCTTAGAAGTAAGTGCTATATGTAGTAATCTAGCCAGAGGTTGCGAAAAGCAATATAAGCCTGAGGAAGAAAAACTGTTTCGAGAACTGGCACAATACTATAGTAATGGGGCTGTACCTGCTGAAAATCCTAGGTATAAGGATTTATTGGATTTGATTGATAATGATCTTAATGAGGGATTTCCTAGTGCTAATGCAGTGGCACAAGACCTCAAGGATCGTGGTGCACTTCGTGCCTTGGTATGGAGTGAAAAGGTTACTCGTATTCTAAAATCCCTTCTATCTAGATATGAGAAGGAAGGAGACGGGNTGGTAGAGAATACTGGAGTATATGTTTGTACAATATGTGGCTTCATATTTATTGGTGATAATCCCCCTGATCTTTGTCCAGTATGTAAGGTACCTAATTGGAAGTTTGAGAAGATAGAAGGAGAGAGCTGATATGACAAGAAAATATGCTGTTAGAAATATACGATTATGTACTAAGGATTGTCTGTGCCTCTATGTATGTCCTACTGGTGCATCTGATACAGAGAATAGCATAATTGATGTGGATAAATGTATTGGATGCGGTGACTGTGCGGATGCTTGTCCATCTGGAGCAATATCCATGGTTCCTTTCGATTATCCAGAGCAACAGCCTAAAAGTGATATAGTTCTTAATAGTATGAATGCTCTTCTTAGAAGTAAATCAACCCAAGAAAATATTGCTGCTGGATTACCTGGAAAGTTGGCTAAGGCTATTGAGATGTCCAACCGAATTATGGCAGAGGATATAGTAAGAGAAGCTGGTTTTATGCTTCCCCAAAGCCAAAATGCCATCGATTTTTTACTGTCACTAATGGATAACAATCAAGCTGAGGATTTTCCAGTTGATGCTGTAAGGAAGTTAATAGAAAGTATGAAAAAAAACAAAGGATTTACAACAAAGGAGGATAATAGTATGAAGAAATATCGTTGTTCAGTATGTGGCTATATACATGAAGGTGAATTACCTGAGGGCTTCATTTGTCCAAAGTGTAAGCAACCTGCATCAGCATTTGTTTTGATGGAGGAAAAGGAAGCTGGAGTTAACAAATATGCTGGAACAAAAACCGAGAAGAATCTTATGGAGGCTTTTTCTGGTGAAAGCCAGGCAAGAAATAAGTATACATATTTTGCAAGTGTAGCTGAGAGAGAGGGCTATGACCAGATAGCTAATCTGTTTTTAACAACAGCGAGAAATGAGCAGGAGCATGCTCGTATATGGTTCGAGGAGCTTGGTCATCTTGGCAATACAGCCCAGAACTTGCTTCAAGCAGCTGAAGGTGAGAACTACGAATGGACTGATATGTATGATCGATTTGCTAAGGATGCTGAAGAAGAAGGCTTTAAGGAATTAGCAGAGAGATTTCGTAGAGTTGCTGCTATAGAAAAAGCTCATGAAGAAAGATATCGTGCATTACTTAGTAATGTAGAAATGCAGAAGGTTTTCGAAAAGAGTGAAGAGACCATGTGGGAATGCAGAATATGTGGACATCTTGTAATGGGTAAGAAAGCCCCTGAAGTATGTCCAGTATGTAAATATTCACAATCCTTCTTCGAAGTAAGAGCAGAAAACTATTAATTTGATTTCAATATTATAGATATTAATTAGAAAAATAAAAAGGCGTAGGATTCAAGTTTATGAATCTTACGTCTTTTTATTTATAAATACATACCCTAGCTTTACCTTTATTATGATTAGAAATGTGTCGAATATGGTTGAAATAAGTCATGTGTCATAGTAATATATATCTTTGGAGGTTAAAGACGTATGAAGAGTAATGACAAACTAATTAATGGTAATGAGACCAAAGGTATGTTGAGTTTTGCAATTCCTATGATTATAGGTAATATCTTTCAACAATTATATAATGTGGCTGATACGATTATTGTTGGGAAATTTATTGGTCCTAATGCCCTTGCAGCTGTAGGAAGCTCATTTGCAGTAATGGTGTTTTTAACATCAATAATTCTTGGACTCTGTATGGGTAGCGGTGCTGTATTCTCTTATTTATATGGTGCCCATGAGATGAAGAAGTTGAAAAACAGTCTATTCACATCATTTTTGTTTATAGGAATAGTAACTTTGATTATTAACCTAGGAGCTATAATTTTCATTGATGATATTCTAAGGCTTATTCAGATACCTGCTGAGGTACTTACTGATACAAGAACTTATTTACTAATAATATTCTACGGAATAACATTTACCAGTATATATAACTATTTTGCTTCGGTTGTAAGAAGTATGGGTAACTCTGTGATACCACTTATATTTCTTATAATATCAGCAGTAATAAATATTATATTAGATATTATCTTTGTGGTTCCATTAGATATGGGTGTTACAGGTGCAGCCTATGCAACTATTATTGCTCAAGGGTTTTCTGCAATAGGTATAGCTATATATTCTATAAAAAAGGTCCCTGAGATGGGTTTAAGTAAAGAGGATATTTATCTAGATAAAAAAATGATTAAGATGATTGCTAATTACTCAATTTTAACTAGTATTCAGCAATCAATTATGAACTTTGGAATACTAATGATACAAGGCTTAGTTAATAGCTTTGGCGTTCTTGCTATGGCTGCTTTTGCTGCGGTAGTAAAGATTGATAGCTTCGCCTATATGCCAGTTCAGGATTTTGGCAATGCATTTTCTACTTTTATTGCTCAGAATAAAGGAGCCAATAAAGAAAAGCGTATTCGTAATGGAATACGCTCGGCAGTTAAAATTATTACTATTTATAGTGTTGCAATATCGATTCTTGTATTAGTATTTGCTAAGCCTCTTATGAGAATTTTTATTGATGGCAACGAAACTGAGATATTAGGGATTGGTATGCAATACCTTGCAATAGTTGCAAGCTTTTACCCCTTGATAGGATATCTATTTATGCTTTATGGATTATTTAGAGGTTTAGGTAAAAGTGAGGTTTCCATAATACTTACAATAGCAAGTCTGGGAACCAGAGTAGCTCTAGCCTATATACTTTCAGCCATACCAACAATCGGGATCCTAGGTATATGGTGGGCTATTCCAATTGGATGGGGTCTTGCAGATCTAATTGGCTTTATAAAGGTAGGTACCTTATTTAAGTCTAAGAGGATAAGCGGGATCGAAAATTGAATCAATCTTAATAGCATATGAGGTTCGGTTTTTAATATCCTCATCTGTAACATAATGTATGTCTAGCAAGCCCTTGGTTTGGTAACCGGTTTTTAGATAATTGATTTCTGATAAAGCCATACTCCAGCCTTTAAGCCATGTACTTAGCTTTTCTTTGGTTTTCTCATCTCCATCAAAATGGATTAGTAGATCTATATCACTGTTAAGCCTGGCAGTACAATTGTTAGTGCTGCCAAATAGATATATGCCTTTAACAGCATAGGCCTCCATGTCTATCTGATTGGCAATTTGTTCAGCCATATAATGACGCCATTTCCAACCATCCTCGTTAGTATCCCCAAGCTCTGGTATTGATATGCTATTGGCTGAGGCATCACTATCCAAGGAAGCTTTATTATCCAAATAGGCGATTGCTTTTTGAAGATCACCATTCATTAAGACAATAAGCTCTTTATTAAAGAAGTTATCTTCAATAGATATAACCTTTACAAGATCACTAAGATAACCATACTTAGGTAAGATATGGGATAATCCATTAGTAGAACCATTAAAGAATGATTCCATAAATATGATTTCTTTATCCTCGGGATATAGTGGAAGATACTTGATGTTTTCCTCCACAAGGTCCTGAAAAAAATGGGTGCCAAAGGATAAGTCTGGTTCAAGTTCTGAGGCTTTGATTGCCACCTCAATTAACATAGCCGTATTGTTAATATCAGAATAAGTAACTGGTACTCCAAGTTTTATGTCACCACGGCTTCCCCAACGTCCTGGTCCCATAAGAATAAAGCTACGACGGGGGAGAATTCTATTAAGCTCTGAGATGATACTACGAATACTCATAAAATCATCAAATTTATCTATCTTAGTATATTCATAGGGGTCAACATATACCACAGTCTTAATTCCGGTTACCTTCCCATTAGATACGTATTTATCAGCTGTAAAGATAGTATTATTAAATGGGATGTTAGTTGGAATTCCAATTGGACTATTATCCTGACTTTTACTTTGAGGGCGACATTGTAGAATGTATATATGCTCCCCGTCACTGGCAAACTCTATATCAACAGGAGTTCCAAGTTCAGACTGAAGTAAGGACAGTATAGTACTAATCTGCTTGTTAAAATGAGTTTTCTTGGTTAGTCCATCAAAGGTTATGATAATATCATCATTAGAGAAATCAGTAGTTATAGGATTCACATCCATTATAATGTCATTTTTAAGATTAGAAGCGATTAAGCTTAACTTACTAATCTCATTACCATGCTTTTTAAGCAGTTGACTAATAGGCAAGCTTAGAAATTGTTTATTATTTAAATCTATAAGATCAATATACTGTTGAGAGTATTTAGACAGCTCAATTGGTGACTGATTGATCCGTAGATTAGGTTGTCCTGGAGATAGTAGGAGAGGGTAGTCTTCACCTACACGGTCAACAGCTCTAGTGCCTAAGCCCATTACCATACGAAGTAGCCCATCTTCCCGTTTAATCCGTGGGGACCAGCGAAGCTCGTTGTTGCTAAATGCTACCCCTGCAAAGAGTGGGAAGTAATAATTGCCAACCTTGCGGCCTACAACCTCTTGAATCAAAATTCCCATCTGCTCGTCACTATCAAGCAAATTGTGTTTGATACGGTATTGAATTGAATCAGGATTGAAGATTGAAGCATAAACCTCTAGAATTCCTTCTACTATTTGCTCCATCCTTTCAGCCCTAGTACCTGTATTGGTTATAAAAAGGCTCTTGTATTTGCCAGAAAATGAGGTTCCAATATGATCCTCTAATTGACTTGAGGAGCGAATAATCAATGGATAATCTTCACAGGCATCAAGAACCCTATTAAGTTCATTCATAATATAAGATGAAAGCCGTCCATTCTTCATCATCTGTATAATTCTGGGATAATTAGTACGGATATCTACTAAATCAAGATATTTGTGCTCATTTAATTCATCAAAGCCGTTTTCTTCAAGCATATATTTGAATTCTTCGGATGAAATATACCATGTTTTAGGCGTGATAAGATTATCTAGTTCTGGATATTTATATTTATTATTCTCGATTATTACATTGGCTAGGAAGAAGCCTGAACCCTTTCCTCCGATTCGACCAATACTTTTTGGTGAACAGATATAAGTATCAAGGAGCTTTAAAAAGGCTTCTATATTAAGATTTTTGTGGATTTTGGCGATAAGTGCAGAATCGCCGGTTATGAAGCGCCTGGTTAATTCGACTTTTAACCATCTTTCAGTGGCCTCACTTGTAATCTGATTATTACTTATAGCTTTCAAGTAGGCTGTTAGGGCTTGTGAGATTTTTCTAACATCTGAGTCTTTTTTATCTACAATTTTAATTAACTCATAGGTTTTTCCCTGATAAACCCACAAATTTATATAATCATAAATTTGTGAGTCTGTCAGGTTTTTAACTGAATTATCAAAAAGAATTTTACTTAGACGGATGACATCCACTTCGGGAAGGGTTTCCAGAGGGAAGTTAACTTCACTGTGGATATCATACTTGTCCCAATTCATTTCTTGATATATACTTTCTACAATATATGGATTAAATCCAGCTAGGAGAGCCAGCATTTTTTCACATACATATAGAAGGAGGTTCTGGTTAGTATTCTGTAGTAAATTAAGAATAGCTTCCCACCTGCTCCTGTAATTCTGGTTATTTGATTGGTCACTTTTCTCGATTTTTTCAGAAATTCTTCTTGATATGGTGTTAAGAAGTCTGATTTCCTGATCTAGGTAAACAATATCATCCTCTGGAAAAGTGTGCTTTGGATACATAACTTTAATATATCCTCGATTTTGACCCTCAACAATAATAGCAGTACCTAACTCATCTATATTATCTAATAATGAGTTTTCATTGAATACCTGCTCATCAAAAATAATAGTAACCATACAGTTATAGGTATTACGAAAGCCCATAGGTATGATTGATGTGATTTTATTAAGGCTATCTGCAAGAGGAAGTTTTGCTAATGCCTCCTCAACTAGGTAAAGACACTCTAGTTCTTTAGCACGTTCAAGCAAATCATCCCTTGATATATTATTGCTTTGGTTCATATAGTTATACCCAACCCCTTAGCTTAACTGCTTCAGCAACACGGTTAATAGCAATTACATATGCTGCATCACGCATATATAGGTTCTTTTCCTGAGAAAGCTTATGAACTGCGTGGAAGGCATTGGTCATTTTCTGATCTAGCTTTTCTAGAACCTCATCCTTCTCCCAGAAATAGTTCATATTACATTGTACCTGTTCAAAATAGCTACATGTTACTCCACCTGCATTACATAAGAAATCAGGAACTAGATAAATGCCTCTAGCTTTTATGATTTCATCACTGTCTGGGGTAGTTGGTCCATTAGCACCTTCACAAAGGACCTTAACCTTATCGCTTATCAAGTCAAGGGTCTGTGGTGTAATCTGATTTTCTAATGCACATGGAAGTAATATATCTACATCCTGAGATATCCATGCTTGTCCATCTAACTGCTCATAGCCTAATTCTAAGGCCTTTTCTTTATTAATAGAGCCGAATTTATTCTTAATAGATACAACTTCTTCAATATCAAATCCATTGAGATTACGATAGGTATATGATTTTTTATCTTCATTATCCCAGCATGAGATAGCAACAACCTTGCCACCAAGCTGTGTATAAAGACGAGCAGCATACTCAGCCACATTACCAAAGCCTTGAAAACTTGCGCTAGTAGTCGCAATATCAATATTCTGGGTTTTAAGAGCTTCTCTTAGGTTATAGATTACTCCATAGCCAGTTGCTTCTGTACGACCTAGAGAACCACCCATTCCAACTGGCTTACCTGTAATCGTACCAGGATAATATCCACCAGTGATGGCCTCATATTCGTCCATCATCCAAAGCATATGCTGACCATTAGTCATAACATCAGGAGCAGGAACATCAGTAACAGGTCCCATATTTTTAGCTAATTGTCTAACATAACCACGGCAGAGTCTTTCTTGTTCTGCCATAGACATATTATGAGGATCACATATTATTCCCCCCTTAGCCCCTCCTAGTGGGATATCAACAACAGCACATTTCCATGTCATCCACATGGATAAGGCACGGATTGTATCAACTGTTTCCTGGGGATGGAATCTGATGCCTCCCTTGCCAGGGCCTCTAGCATCATTGTGTTGGATACGATAACCATTGAAGACCTTAGTAGTTCCATCATCCATCTTTACTGGAATAGTTACATGATATTCTCGACTTGGTTGCCTAAGTAAATCACGTATTGATTGATCTAAGCCAATCATATCTGCTACATTGTCAAATTGAGTCTGAGCTGAAACATATGGATTGTAAGTTTTATTCTCCATTAAATAATTACCTCGCTTTATGATTTAATTTGCCTTAAAATACTGTCGTATATTAAAGTGTTGAAATGTATGAGTTTTATTATACTTAGATATTGGGTGATTGTCAATTATGAGAGAAAAGAATTACGGTGTGAAAAGGGAGACTCAATGTAAAGAGCAATATAGCTTATAGCAGTATACATTCAATAAAAGCACTAGATACATTTTGTATATTTACCACCTTTCATAAAAATAAAAAGGACTAGAAAAAATGTTTTCTAAGGGAGCATTTTCTCTGGTCCTTTCAATATCTTGATAGGTTGTTTAGGAAGTTTATTTATTCATTCTATTTAATAAATAAGGGATACCTTCTTCAAAATTAACACCGTAGAAGCGACCGTTTTTATCATTAACAGTAAGTTCTATGGATTTAGCAGTATAGTCAGCAGCTATAGGTATTGCCTCTTTCCAGGTCAAGTCATTTGCTATGGCACCTACTAAGGTAGAGGCGAATATATCACCTGTGCCATGGTAGCTTGCATCAATTCTCTTATGCTTATAATAGAAGTATTCATCCTTAGCCTTGTCGTAGCCCATAACACCTAAGGTGCCCTTTTCATAGGTCACACCGGTTAAGATGGTAACATCAGCCCCTAGGTCAGCTAGCTTCTGTAACATTTCCTTGATATAAGCTTCGTCATAGCTTTCCTTGTATTCCATGCCAGTCATAAAGGAGGCTTCAGTAATATTAGGGATTATAATATCTGCTTTAGCACAAAGCTTTGCCATTTCAGAAGCAAACTCCTCATCAAATCCAGGATATAGCTTTCCATTATCAGCCATAACAGGATCGATAACCATAAGATTACTATCTGTTTTAAAATCATCGAATAGATTAGCAACTAGATCGATCTGTCTTTTAGAGCCTAGATAGCCAGTATAAATACAATTAAAATCAATGTGTTCACTTTTCCAATGATTTGCTATTGGCACAATTTCATCAGTTAAGTCATGAAATGTGAAGTTTTTAAACATAGTATGAGTTGATAATACAGCAGTTGGTAGGATAGCGGTTTCAACACCTAAAGCTGATATTATAGGAAGTGCAACGGTAAGTGAACACTTGCCAACACAGGATATGTCTTGAACAGTTAAAATTCTTTTCATAAGATCCTCTCTTTCCTTTACAAATACACTTTTTGTCATTATACTAGATTATGACCATAAAGAAATACTCAAAACGGCTAAAATTAATAAGGTCAGATGGAGGTAGCATGTTAACTTACTCATTTGAAAATAGGGGAAAGGATTCCCTATATGAATATTTATATAAGCAAATTAAAAATGATATTAATAGTCATAAGCTAAACCCTGGGGAGAAATTACCCTCTAAAAGGGCCTTAGCAAAGCATCTGAATATAAGTACAATTACTGTAGAAAATGCTTATGGTCAGCTGGCAGCTGAGGGATATATATATTCTGTTCCTAAAAGTGGTTTTTATGTCAGTGAGATTTCAATGGCTAATAATAGTGTAGGGACAAATAAGGAGCAAGATAACAGGGATTCTCTTGAAGAAATGAAGGTTGAAAAGGATGCTCCAGAGTATCTTATGGACTTTGTGAATAACTCCATAGTTTCAGAAAACTTTCCTTTTTCCACATGGAACAAGCTATTAAGGGAAACCATGTCTGAGGATAGACATGATCTTATGGTCAAGGCACCTTCTATAGGGATATATCAACTAAGGCTAGCTATAAAGAATTATCTTTATCAATTTCGTGGTATGGTTGTGGAGCCTGAGCAGATTGTGGTAGGAGCAGGAACTGAATATCTATATGGATTAATAATTCAACTTCTAGGCTATGATAAAATATATGGAGTAGAAGAGCCTGGCTATCAGAAAATATCTCGTATCTACCGAGCTAATAAGGTCAGGTGTGTTCATATATCTCTAGATGATAATGGGATAGATATGGATGAGTTGAAGAAATCCCAAGCTGACGTAGTTCATATAACACCATCCCATCACTTTCCTACTGGAATTGTTACACCAATTAGTAGAAGACATGAATTACTGTCCTGGGCTGCCAGGTCTAAGGATAGATTTATCATAGAAGATGATTATGATAGTGAATTTAGGCTATTAGGTAAGCCAATACCAGCCCTACATAGTATTGATGGGTCTGAAAAGGTTATATATATTAATACATTTTCCAAGAGTCTAACCTCCACCATACGAATCAGCTATATGGTTCTACCAAAGACTTTGATGGAGAGATATAATAAGGAGCTCAGCTTCTATGCCTGTACAGTATCAAATTTTGAACAATATACCTTGGCTAAATTTATAGAGCAGGGTTATCTTGAGAAACATATAAATCGCATGCGTAATCACTATAGAAGTATTAGAGATGCAATATTAGATAACATTAAGTGTAAGATGGAAGAAGATAAAATCCTTATTATGGAGGAGGATGCAGGACTACATTTCTTATTGAAGGTGGAGACAGAATTATCTGATAAAGAATTAATTCGTCGGGCATCAGAAAAAGGGATACATGTTTCTTGCCTAAGCCAGTATTATTATGATCAGACCAAGGCCATAGACCATACTCTAATTATCAATTATTCTGGAGTTAATGCTGATAAGATTAGTGAAGCAGTGGACAGATTATACGAATGCCTATAGGAAAAATACTCGAATAAGGAGAAAAAGCAGGCTAAGGCTAACTTTACTTACGCAATAATATAGGGACTGCAAACCATGGTCGGATACCATTGTTACAGTCCCAATTTAATTCACTTTCCTAATCATTTGTTATTATTGTTCATTATACTGCGTTATGGCAGAATGCTGCAATGTTCTCAATTGGAATATCGCATACTGATCCAAATTTACGATGATGTTCTCTACTTCCTACACCACCAACGCCTTCAAATCCACAGCCCTTACCTCTGCCATCAAATTCTCCGCAGATGTTTTCTGCTAGTGGATTAGATGGTGCTGAGCCTTGTTCTGTAATTAATCTAACAAAGCATTGATTGACTGATAGTACTACACCGGTAAAACCACACCCAGATGCTCCACCGCTAGTAGTAAAGATCGTTACGGTCTCACCAATATATTCACNTATGTGTCTTGCTAATCTTGTATCGCAATTACTTCCACGATTACAACCACCGAATGACATANAAAACCTCCTTGTATATTCTATTAAATATTCACCTACAATTTTGTAGCTGTGATAATAATATATTATGAATAGTGAAGGCATAATGTGACATTATATGATATTTAAGTTTGACAAAAGTCAAATATCGACACCTATACTTATATGTTCATAATGAAATGACAGTAGTGCCAATGTAATAGGATGAAATGTTAAAAGAAAGGAGAAACTAAGGTTGATTTTAGAACTACAAGCTTTTCCTTTTTTATAGAATAATATAAAATATATATACTTAATCAATGGAGGATAATTGTTATATAATTCAGATTACATATTAGGAAGGACTGAATTTATGAAAACATTAAATAGAGAATTTTATAATAGAGATTCAATAGCTGTTGCCAAGGATTTGCTAGGAAAGGTTCTTGTCCATAAAATTGATGGTAATAGGATGGCTACTAAGATTGTTGAAGTAGAAGCATACATGGGAGTAGAGGATAAGGCAGCTCATTCATATGGTGGAAGAAGAACAAAAAGGGTGGAGGTAATGTATGGAGCACCTGGCTTCTCTTATGTCTATTTGATCTATGGTATGTATAATTGCTTTAATATAGTCACTAATGTATTAGGAACCCCTCAGGCAGTTTTAATAAGAGCTGTAGAACCATTAGAAGGTTTAGAGGCCATGGCACAGTATAGATATAAGAAGTCCTATGACACCCTAACGAAAAGGCAGATTATCGGATTAACTAGTGGACCAGGAAAACTATCCATGGCACTTTCAATTGACAAGCGTCATAATGGGGTTGATCTTTGTGGTAGTAGATTATATGTCGAAGAAGGGGACAATGATAATATAGATATAGTCGCTGCTAAAAGGATAGGGATAGATTATGCTGAGGAAGCCAAGGATTACTTATGGAGATTTTATATAAAAGATAATAAATATGTGTCGGTGGTGTAGGGGACGGTGGTGTCAGGGGGACGGGGAGGGTGTCA
>JGI24710J26742_10000247_pt1 | contig 50357 bp, 41 predicted proteins | sample BioPla2DNA2_FD_26742 | JGI IMG/M metagenome (IMG submission 26742) | reverse complement strand
GTTCCATAACCCTCACCTTTCGTTTATTAAAACGGAATTTATCTCTCTGACAATAGTTGTATAGTCTCCCCCTATACTCGCGACATTAATACCATCGTCTCAACATGGCACGAGTTGATGGAATTGATGTCTGTGGGTATTTTTTGTAGTCTCTGTAAGCGGGAACATATCAATATATCGCTATTACCTTAACTTTTTTCTCATAACGAGCCCTTGAGCTGTTTCCAAATACACATAAAACCCACTTTTTATGTACATCTCGTAATAGCCGCCATAATCTGATGACATATAACTCGATTCTTTATATGGGTATGCCTCCACAAAGTCAAATCCGTCCTTAGCTGCATCATCGCATACACGTTCCAATATAAAAGAAGCGATTCCCTTTCTTTTCATTTCCGGAGCAATAGTGAAGCAAAATACTGACTTCACCTTTAAACCCGTATAAGAATCCTCTATAGGAACATAATTCATTTGTCTTCGCCAGCTAACACATTTTAAGCAATCTGATTTAGTATTGGCGTTACACCACCCAATGATCTTATCGCCATTATAAGCAAGATAACCCTGAATATTATTGCCTTTAACATATTGCAAAGCAAGTTTTCTTCTTTTCTCTGCTGTGGAAAAGTCTTTACCTTCACAATCTTCATTACACCAGCATACACAATAACATTTGTGAGCATCCACATTGTCATCATGTGGCGTTGTATCAAAAAAGTGTATATAGTCTTCAGCAAGATCTGGTGTCAATTTTCGTATCTCAATATTCATATCCATATATAACCTCCACCGATAGAAATGAGAAGATTGTACACTTCGCAAGCAATAAAAATTCTGGTTGTAATCTTCTAATCCCTTCTTTCTTAATTAGGTAAGCATACTTATTGGGTTTGTTTTACAGTTATGATTTATTATAACAAATCATAACAATCAAAATTACTAAAGTCAATGTTATCATTAATTTCTTGTCCACAGCCTCAAAATCTACGCATTCTTAGAACACCTCTAATCATAGGTGCTAAAGCAATTTTACATTTATTTATAGTTTTCGTAGTCCATTAATCCTTATATCATCTAATTCTTCAGCAGTTAATGTACCAGCTTCATATAGTTTTAAATATTCTTTAGAAACAGGACTATCAAAAATTAAAATATCATCTGAATTAATAGTTACATCAACTCCTGAACGATATAGTATCTTTATAGGGTTTTAATCGCAAACGGTCATCATCACTTAATCCAGTTGCATAGAATACTGGTTTGTATAAAGCTTTGCATAATGGCCCTTACTTGCTAAAAGTTGTTCATGTGTTCCCTGCTCAATAATTCTACCTTCACGTATTACCAAAATTCTATCTGATGAGCGTATGGTTGAAAGTCTATGTGCAATTACAAAACTTGTTCTGTTTTCAAGAATATTCGATATTGCATCTTGAATAAGGTATTCAGTTTCGGTATCAACAGAGGATGTTGCCTCATCAAGAATAAAAATTGCAGGATCCGATACTATTGCGCGTGCAAAGGATACCAGCTGTTTTTCTCCTGTAGATAAAAGAGAACCTCCCTCACCCACCTGAGTATCATATCCATTTTCCATTTTCATAACTATATCGTGAAGATTGACAAGTTTACTTGCTCGTATAATTTCTTCATCTGTTGCATCCAGTTTTCCATATAGAATGTTCTCCTTTATTGTTCCGCTGAAAAGGTGAGGAGATTGTAGTACATAACCTAGGTTTGAATACAACCACTGCATAGGCATCTGAGTATAATCATACCCATCAATCAAAATTTTCCCTCCGGTTGGTTCATAAAACCTGCATGCGAGATTAACAATAGTGCTTTTTCCAGAACCTGTATCCCCTACAAGAGCGATGTTTTCGCCTGATTTAACAGACAGATTAAAATTCTCTAATACCTTCTCACCAGTTTTATATGAAAAAGAAACATCTTCAAAAACTACCTCGCCTTTAATTTCAGGCCAGTTTTTCTCATCATCAAATCCACTTTGTTCCAATATCTCTATGTTATCTAGTATATCCGGCTCTGTTTCAAGTAAAGACATTATTCTTTCTGCTGATGCCTGAGCAGACTGAAGGTCTGTGAAGATTCTTGCCATATCCCTAATAGGATAGAAAAACTGCAGAGCATAAGTTATAAAAGCAGCGAGAGTACCATATGTTAGCGTTCCAACCATCAAATTACTACCGCCCTTCCATAATACAATACTTGCTCCAATACTTCCTAACAGCGTTACAATTGGCATATATACTGCAGCAAAAGTTGCAGCACTTATCGACTTACGATTCATTTCAAGGGTTATCTTTTTAAAGTCATTCAAATTTCCTTCTTCTCGAACCAAAGTCTTCGTGGTCTTTACCCCCTGAATACCTTCATTAAAAGCCGCCGTTATAAGAGAATTAGTTTTTCTAACATCCCTATGATTAAGAAGTATCCTTTTTTGGAAATATACACTTATAACAAAAAGTAATGGAATTACAGTAAATGTCAACAGTGCAAGTCTCCAGTCCAAAAACAGCATTACTACACTGGTAACAATCATCATGCATAAGCCCCATGCGAAATCAACCAATCCCCACGCTAATGTACTTCCAAGTCTCCATATATCTGAAGTAAGTCTAGTCATCATCCAGCCCACAGGAGTTGTATCATAATATGAAAATGATAAATCCTGAAGATGATTGAATCCTTCTTGTCTGATGTCGTAACATATTCCTGTTTCTACATGACCTGCATATGAAATCATAGCTTTTACTATTATCATCTGTATAACAATAATCAACGCATATGTAATAAAGAAGACTGCGGTGCCAGCAGTAGATTTCATTATAATAAAATTGTCTATGGCATACCTTTGCATTAGAGGAATTACTGCATCAAACCCTGCTATTATCGCCATAAATAAACTGAGCACCAATAATCTTTGCTTATATGGTTTGGCATACCTCAACATTTTACGCCAGAGCGCTATATTAAAACCTTTTGAGAAAACTTCTTCCTGAAAAGTATTATCCATATTATCTGCTCTCTCCTTCCTGTTCTTCAACAGAACTCTGGATGTTCCAAATCCTTGAATACAAACCGTCTTCAAGAACAAGTTCTTCATGTGTTCCCTTTTGGACAATTGCCCCTTTATCTATAACTATTATGAAATCCGATTGTGCTAAAGTGTTTATTCTATGCGAGATAATAAAAGTCGTTACACCTTTGCTGCGCTCTCTTAATGCTTGTCGTATCATAATATCTGTTTCCATATCAACAGCGCTAAGAGAATCATCAAAAATAAGCACAGGATGATTTTTTAACACCGTTCGTGCTATTGCCACACGCTGAACCTGTCCTCCTGAGAGAGTAACTCCCCTTTCCCCTACAAGGGTATCGTAGCCGTTTTCAAAGGATAGTATAGAATCATGTATTGCCGCAATCTTAGTAGCCTTTTCAATTTCATTAATGCTTGCTTCTGGATTAGACATTTTTATGTTATCCATCACAGACTTTGAGAAAAGGAATGGTTCTTGCAGCACAATTCCAACATGGCTTCTTAACCACTTTTTATCTACTTCTTTTAGCTCATGACCATCAATTTTAATCGAGCCGTTCTGATAATCAAAGAGCCTTACTAGTAGATGCATTAATGAAGATTTTCCACAGCCGGTAGGTCCTAACACTCCAACTGTTTGACCTTGTTTCACTTCAAAAGAAATATCTTTCAAAGGGCATGTACCATCAGGGTAATGAAAACTCACATTTTTAAATACAATATTCCCTTTTATTTCTGGAGTTAGACCCTGAACCTCCTTAGGCTCTGTTGGCTTATCGAGTATATCAATTATTCTATCGAAAGCTACAAAGGCTTGCCCCATATCTGATATTACTCTTCCAAGTTGACGAATAGGCCAAATTAGATTTCTTATATAAGCTACAAAAAGTATAACAGTCCCAAGTGTAATCATACCTGTTGCTGCCCAGCTTACCGAAATAAATAATACAATCATTGCCTGAGTCATGCATAATAAATCTGACATAGACCAGTACCAAGCCATTAGCTCATTGAGCTTTCTAACCTCATCTCTCAAATTAATATTTTTCTCATTGAACCTGTCACTCTCATATGCTTGCCTGGCAAAAGCCTTTACAACGCGTACGCCTGTAAGACTTTCCTGAAGTGTTGTATGGAGCTCTGAATCTGCTTGTTCCACTTCCCGAAAGACTTTCTTAACCTTTGTAAAAAATATCATGGAAGCTAAAAAAATAAGAGGTATTACACAAAGGGAGTACAAAGTTAATTTCACATTTAAATTGATCATTACGATAAGTGTAAATACTACTGTAAATAATATCTCACCAACCTGGGTCACCTGATTAGCCATGAATTTTCTCACAGTCTCTACATCGGCTGTACTCCTTTGGGTAAGATCGCCCGTTTGTGACTTAACATGCTCAAAGTATTCCATATGTTGAAGACTATCATATAAAGTGTCGCGAATATTTTTAGTAGCATTTTCCGTAGTTACAGCAATCCAGCGGTTCTTAATATACTGAAAGATACCTGTAATTGCCGTCAGCAAAATAAATACCAGACCCAATATCCATATATTCTGTCTGAGAGCATCCCTACCGCCAAAGTTGGTAACCAAGTTCAAAATCCAAACAGGCAGATTCATAGGTTCTTCTCCAACAACAGAATCTATTGTGAAACTTATAACCATGGGGCTTATAATTGAAAATATAACTGCTACTCCAGAAAAAAGTATTGCAGTGAAATATTTAAATAAATTCCCCTTCATAAACTGCTTTAATATTTTAGGTTTTTTCATAACAACCTCCCACCAATGGAGACGAAATCTTTGAAACATATTTTGAAACGTATTAATTTAATAAAGGCTGCAGATCCTGAAGGAATCTGCAGCCTCACTATTCAATAGATGTTAACTCATGTGTGTACAATAGGATTGCAGTTCCTTATATAATGTAAGTATGCCATATTTAATACTTTATGGGTGTTAATATCTAAACGTGTTCTCATGATTACCCCCCTAATTCCAGGAAACCTAAACAAAATTATCTCTATACAGCACGACAAGCTATAAGCAAGTCTAAAGGCCTGATTTTGAGTATCTAATTTTACCCACTTTTTATATATTACTCTGACTTTTAAATAATGTAAAGAGAAAGAATTTCTATAAAGTATTTATAATAGAATATTGCTTTCCCGTCTCGGTTGCGAAAGTAATCCCATCTTCATTCACTACCGCATTTACCTTGGCACCATTACATTGAATGTTTAATTTTTCATTGGTAATTATCGTACAATCACTCCCGCAATTTGAATAAATAGTCGCTTTAGTCAGCATTCCTTCATGCCATTGAACATCTACAGTAAATCCACCCCTTGCCCTTAATCCTTGCGCCTTACCATTTCGCCAGCGGTGTGGAATTGCTGGGAGAAACTCCAATCCCCCCTCATGACTTTGCATAATCATCTCTGTAATACCCGCAGTTCCACCAAAATTCCCATCTATTTGAAATGGTGGATGGGAATCAAACATATTATACTGTGTGGATTTCCTTAAAAGAGCTAATACATTTTCATATGCCTTTGTACCATCTTTTAGCCTTGCCCACATATTAATAATCCAAGCTCTACTCCAGCCGGTATGTCCCCCTCCATGCTCTAACCTTCTTTCAAGAGTCCTTCTTGCTGCTTGAGCAAGTTCAGGTGTTTTCCTAACTGTGAAAATATTTCCGGGATGTAGTCCGAAAAGGTGCGATATATGTCTATGACCTAATTCTGCCTCTTCGTAGTCTTCAGACCATTCCTGTATTTGTCCATATTTCCCTATTTCGGGTTTAGGTAGTTTATTAACAACACATTGCAACTGCTCTATGATAGTAGATTCAATGCCAAGGATTTCAGCTGCTTTAATACAACTGCTAAACAGTGTATAAAGTATCTGACTATCCATGGAAGGTCCTATGCACAGACAACCTCTCTCACCATTATCCAGAATATATGTATTTTCAGGTGATACAGAAGGACTTGTCACCAATCTCCCTTTATCATCCTCGATTAAAAAGTCCAAAAAGAATTCGGCTGCTTCCTTCATAATGGGAAAAGCACGTTCTAAGAAATCCTGTTCTAACCCATATTCGTAATGCTCCCAAAGATGCAAACAAAGCCATGCCGCACCCATCGGCCAGTATGATGCAGGAATATATATATCCTGTGGTGCCGTATCTGCCCAGATATCGGTATTGTGGTGTGCAACAAATCCNCTACAATCGTACATTTTTTTAGCTGTAATTCTTCCGGGAACTCTCATTCTTTCAATATGATCAAACAAAGGTTCATGGCATTCAGGAAGATTGCACACTTCCGCTGGCCAGTAGTTCATTTCAGTATTTATATTAATTGTATATTTACTATCCCATGATGGAAGCATATCCTTATTCCAAATTCCCTGAAGGTTTGCAGGCAAACTCCCAGGACGACTACATGAAATAAGAAGGTATCGTCCAAACTGGAAATACAAGCATATGAGACCTGTGTCTTCTTCACCTGCTTGCATTCTNTTTAGGCGTTCTGATGTGTCCAGTATACTTGGATCAAACTCACCGTTTACATCGTCTATACTTAAAGAAACTCTGTCATATAACATGGAATAATTATGTATATGGTTTTCATAAAGTTCATAATAGTTTTTATTTGCAGCATTATTTAGATACTTTTTACACTGATTTTCATAATCGCTGTGATAAAAAGTTGTAGCAGCAGACAGTATTAGTGTAACTGTATCAGCTTGTTCTACAACAAGATTTTCGCCTATAGTTAAAACCTTTCCACCTTCATTAACGGCTTTTACCATAGTGCAGAATTGAACAGCTTTTTCCGAACCACAGCTTGCATACATAGCAATTGTATTATTATCAAAAGATTTTACTTCATCCAAATACCTTCCTCTTCTAAGAAAAGCCATAAGACTTATTTTTCCTGGATTGTCTGCGCTTATTCTTATAACTACTGCCTGATCTGGAAATGTTGAAAAATATTGTCTCGTATAATTCACACCATTAGCTTTAAACTTGACAGTTACCATGGCTTTTTCAAGATCCAACTCTCGAACATAATCTTCAATTTCACTATCGTTAATATCAAAATCTAAAAATAAATTCCCCATAGTTTGGTATGTACGTTGGCTCTCGGGAACCCCTGACAAAGCCATAGAGGCAAGCTGCTCTGCCTCTTTTATTCGTCCTTCTTTTAATAACTGTCTGATCTTATGTAAGTTTTTTAATGCATCTGGATTGTTTCTATCAATGGGTTCTCCATACCAGATACTATCTTCATTAAGCTGTACTTGCTCTCTTTGAACATTGCCGTACACCATTGCCCCCAATCTTCCGTTGCCGATTGGAAGTGCCTCATTCCAAGTTGCTGCAGGCTTTTTATACCATAACCTATTCTCACTTTTAACTTTTTTACCCATTGTTTACCTCACTTTTTCATACTAAAGAACTAAAACGATTCTACTATGTGATACAAGATTATTATACCATTTTAAACATGTTAACAAAACATCAGGAGTATGAATATTACAAATCAAAATAAGAAGTCTCCCGCGCTTAGGTGGATGGAGCATATCACAAGCTATTTGGATCCAATATCTGTCCACATATTTATAACAACTCTTATTGAAGCTAATGCCGAAGATTTATCTTTTGCCTCCAAATAAGCCGTTAATGCTACTAGCTCTGATTCAATCTCATTTACAACATCGTGGTCTATCTCAACTTGCATGAAGGGTTTAACCTTTTCCCATCTTCCCATGGAATCAATTAAAATCCCATCTGCAATATCATAGTTCTCTTCGGAAATGGCTTTTTCTAGCATCACAAGTGATTGTGAAAAACCTGTTTTATTATCCACTGGCTTTTTTAGTAGTGTGCACCTTGATATGAGAATAATTAATATAAGTATAATAAGCAAAAATGCAGTCTTCTTCACTCTTTCCACCTACTTATTCCTTTATTGATATTGTATAAGTTGTTTTATTATCCTTCATGTCAATAAAAAGATTGCCCTGTGTATCTAATTGTGCAAGAAATATGTCTTCAACATTCATTATTTTCTCCTTTTTGAGATGGTGTTCCAGACATGCCTTAGACAAATTAACCGAGCGTAAAGCCTCCATGTTTACACATCCGTCCATGATTAGGTTTGTAGGTAATCCAACATATTGTGTTGGAATGTTCATATCTTGAGGTGTCAATGGCTGTTTCTGTGATTTAAGTAATACACTGAGTTTCCCATTTTGCTCTAATACAGCAAATTCCACATCATTAATATTGAACACATCTTTAGTTCGGAGCATTGACATTAAATCTTCAATAGAGAGTTGATTTCTACTTAGAATGTTATTATCAATTTTACCGTTTTGAATGATTATTTCGGGGACGCCTTCTACAACTTTTCTAAATAACGTGCTTTTCAACCCAATAAAAGCAAGAATAATAGCCAATAACGCCCAAACAATCATACCTGTAATGGTTGCCCATGTATTTTCATTAACTTGAACAGATAGTGTTGAAGCAATTGAGCCAATAGTTATGCCAACAACATAATCAAAATAAGTAAGTTGAGAAACTTGCTGTTTACCAATAAGTTTCACCAATAAAAGTAGGAAAAAGAAGCTAATGATGGATCTAATTATTACTACAACAACAATGGGCATTATAATCCTCCATAAAAAGATAACTACTTTTATCTTGGCTGGATTTATTTAAAAGTATTCAGTTATTGGGTTTACAGCACAAAGAGCTTATGATGTATTTGACAAATATTCGAGCTATCTTAGTAGTTTGGTAATAATAAATTCAATATCAGCATGGACATAATACCCACTGAGACAGTAACAAATAAATTTTTTGTTTTATACGCAACCAAAAGACTTGGAATTGCAGCTAACAAATTCTTATTATCCAGACTAAAATTTACCGAATCCTCAAAAATAACAACTTCGGGTACAAGTAATGCTGATAAAATTGCTACAGGTATGTATTTTAGCCACCTCAAAAACCAATCAGGTAGTTTAAATTTTGATAGCACAATTATCGGTAGTGCCCTCGGTATATAAGTAACTATGCTCATTCCGAGTATGATAAGGATTGCTTGTTGTTCCATTTTTCAGCCATCACTCCTATCGTTGCAGCAATAATAGCAGCAATTATAACATTATAGTTTCCGCCAGTATATGATTTTAGTATCAATGACAATAGACCTGCACAAATGCACACCAAAAGACCTCTCTTATCTTTTAGTTGCGGAACNAGTAGTCCTATGAACATTGCAGATAATGCAAAATCTAAACCCCATTTTGTAGTCTCTGTGAGTTTACTACCGAATATGCCCCCTATCACAGTAGACAAGATCCAGCTTGAGTGCGATGCTATATGTAAGCCACCAAAAAAACCAGCCGAAGCTTTGTTATTTTGAACATAGTTTCCTGATACAGCAAAAGTTTCATCAGTTATTCCAAAAGAAATTAATGATTGAATAACAGATGAAAGCTTCTTCATATGGGGTGCTAGAGAAGCACTCATTAAAAGATGCCTTAAATTAACAAGAAATGTTGTAGTAATAATGGAAATTGCCTGGCTACCAGAAAACATCATGGCTGCTGCAATAAACTGAGCTGAGCCAGCATAAACAAATAAGGACATAAAAAAAATATTCCCAACTGTAAGTCCTTGCTGAGATGCAAGGATACCGAAAGCTAAACCAATAGGTACATACCCTATCATAATAGGTATAGCAGCTTTAGCACCTTTTCGCCATTCACTAATCATGTTTCCCTCACATATAAAATATGAATTATTAACATTAAATGATAAAGCAACAAAGTAAATAACGCAAGTACAATACAAAACAGCGGTCAATAGACCGCTGAATGTGTTAAATATCCTTGTATATTCTNTTCTTAGTTATATGACTTTCCTCATATCTGACAAAATTTTTTTAATGCTGTGCTCAGATAGACAGTATTGCTCGGACAAATCTGATATACAAGCACCATTTCTATATTTTTTTACTATCTCAATATTTCTTTTCATATAGTGTTTTCGAGCACCATTGGCTTCTCCCCACTTTAGTCTGACTGTCTCTTTTTTCGGGATATATAATACCTCTCCTTGAACATATACTTGCACTTGTTTTAACAACCATTCGGGTAATGCTTCNTTAGCATTGTAGTACTTCAATTTGTCACACTCCTTTTACCTTCAAAACCCCTATGCTATAAAAACTTAAATGACATAAAAACACAAAAATGTCCGCTGAAATAAACCTTCGCGGACATAAAAAAACACGATAACCATTTATCGTGCCAAGTTTTATATTAAAACTATTATTTAACAATTAACATAGCATTCATATAAAAGATATTCCATCGTAATTGTTAAACAATACTTATTTGGAACCAAATTAATAATTCCTTCAGTAACAGGCATAAGGGTTATTTCCAAACACAGAAGGCTTTGCTTCACACCTTCTGACAATATTTAATTATTCTGTGATCACCTCAAAAGAAGTAATTGCTATTTGTCTAAAAAATGTTCTGAAAATCATTATTACACCCCTTTCCTGAGTATTGCTATTTACCATTATATTCTAATGGTGTCAAACGGTCAATAGAAAAACTAATTATAATTATTCTTTATTCATAATGCTTCGATTACCTGAAGGAAGTTATCTTTATTATTGATTGATATTGTGATATAATAATATTACAATTCGACCATTTTTCATTAATAATTGTACAGGCACCATCATAATGTTAATTTGTTGTAGTTCATTATATTATGGGTATATATATTTAGTACTTTATAACTTTAGGGGGTTAAGCATGGAATATCGTAAATTTAGTAAATTTGATAAACCAGTGTCTTTATTTGGAATTGGATGTATGAGGTTTCCCACAATAAAAGAGGGAAATGAAAATATCGTTGACGAAGCTGAAGCCATCAAAATGGTCAGATACGGTATTGATAACGGCGTTAATTATATTGATACAGCGTATGGATATCATAACCATCAAAGTGAAGTTATTGTCGGTAAAGCCTTAGCTGATGGATATCGTGAAAAGGTCTATTTAGCAACAAAATCACCTGTTTGGCTTGTTGAAAAATATGAGGATTTTGATCGTCTACTGGACGAACAACTAGGAAAACTAAATACCGATTATATCGATTTTTATCTTTTGCATGCCTTGAATAAAGAAAGATGGGACAAAATAAACGAACTGAATGTTTTTGATTTTTTGGAAAAAGCAAAAGCAGCAGGCAAAATCAGATATATTGGTTTTTCGTTCCACGATAATGCTGACGCGTTTCGTGAAATTGTGGATAGTTATGATTGGGACATGTGTCAGATCCAATTGAACATAATGGATATGCATGAACAGGCTACTGTGGAAGGTTTAAAATATGCAGGTTCTAAAGGTATTCCTGTTGTTATTATGGAGCCTTTAAAGGGTGGCAAACTAGCAAGTGGTACAACACCTGAAATTGAGGCAGTATGGAACAAAGCAACTGAAAAAAGAACACATGTTGAATGGGCATTTAGATGGCTATACAATTTCCCTGAAATAGCTGTTATCCTAAGTGGAGTCAGTAGTTTCGAACAACTTAAAGATAATCTGCGTATTTTTTCAGACGCAAAAGCCAACTGCATGACTGAAAGTGAACTAGCACTCGTAGAAGAAGTCCGCCAAATATATCTTGACAAAACTAAAGTACCATGTACTGCATGCGAATATTGTCTGCCATGCCCATCTGGTGTTGCAATACCAGGTGTATTTAACCTTGTTAACTCAGCTATTATGTACAATGACGAAGAAGGTAGCAGAAGAATGTATGCTAACAACTTTGTGAAAGAAAACAGAGATGCATCTTTGTGCGTTGAATGCGGTCAATGTGAAGAAGCATGCCCACAGAACATCCAAATCATTGAGGACCTTAAAATGTCACACAAGTTCCTCAGCGTAGACTAAAAACATCTTGTATTAAAAAATCCTGAACGAAAGTTTAGATGTGTCTTCTAACACTTAAATGAGTTTTTTATTCTATATATGGAGTCAGCCGGATATAAAGTTCCGGCTGATTTTTAATATGTAAGAGTGAAGCTATCTATATAAGTGTTGTTTTTTCGCTATATAAATAATACAAATGAATAGCAATTTTATATAAACAAGATAAGACTTACAGCCATAACCATCATACCAGCAATAAGCCCATAGATTGACAAATGCGCTTGCCCGAACTCTCTTGCGGCAGGTAAGAGTTCATCTAAAGCAATATATACCATAATTCCTGCAACTGTTGCAAAAACCACTCCAAATATAACATCATTTAGAAATGGCATCAAAATCAAAAAGCCTACTAAGGCACCTAAAGGCTCAGCCAGACCCGATATAAAAGATAGCTTAAATGCCTTTTTCTTATCTCCTGTCGCATAGTAAACAGGAATTGACACAGATACTCCCTCAGGAATATTGTGTATTGCAACCGCAACGGTAATGGCAATTCCTAGATTGGGATCCTTTATGGCTGCGATAAAAGTAGCTATGCCTTCAGGAAAGTTATGGATTGCAATAGCCAATGCTGTTAATGCTCCCATTCTCATTAATTTCGTGGAATCATTAGGCACATTTCCTTCTTCAATATCTTCAATTCGTTTTATCTCGTGAGGATTTTCAGCTGAAGGGATCAATTTATCTATTACCGCAATAAACAGCATTCCCGCAAAGAAAGATACTGCTGCTACCCACGCTCCATTTCTTTGTCCAAGAGCTAAGGCAAGAGTTGACTGTGCTTCCACATACATATCTGCAAATGACACATATATCATAACACCTGCAGAGAAACCTAATGATATTGATAGAAAACGAGTATTAGTTCTCTTTGCAAAAAAAGCTATAATACTGCCAATTCCTGTGGATAAACCTGCGATTAGAGTTAATCCGAAGGCTATCAATACTCTTCCCATATCTATATCCATACTGTCTCCTCCTAAACTAGACTTGTCTCTATGATGTTACCACATTTTATTTGCTTTAATCAAATTTCTGCGGTATTGAAAAAAAGAAGAAAGAACGCTAAACTAATGGTATGATATTAATAGTAAAAAGCATTACAAAATGTCAATTTTATTGTAATTATCTTTTTGCGAACTCACCTTTTTCTAAAAATGCACATTGTCGGGGGATAACTAATGACAAGAAGACGCAGAGGTTCAAAGATTTATAAAAACTTTATTATTTCATATATTGTTACACTTATGGTTCCTATGTTCATTATGTCATTTATTGTTCTATTTCATTATGCTAATGTATTGAAAGATGAAGTAGAGACAAATTTAAGAAATCCTTTCATTAAAAGTGTTGAGAATTTTGATGCGCAAATAAACCAATTAACAAGAACTTCTCTTCAGATAGAATTAAATGACATTTTAAGAACTGTTGATATTAAAGAAAGACCATATGATGCAGTAAAGATTAAAAATGAACTATTAAAATATAGTACAAATTCTTTCGTGAACGATATATTTTTGTACAGTTATAAAGATGACTATATATCAGCCTTCAACTTCCTTTGCTCGCTTGATATTTTTAATGATTTTATTCTGAACAGTGAGTTGACAGATTTTAGCATAATTGAATTTAAAGAATCAAGTAAACAATCTGGAATGTACTATTTTCCAATAGATTCCATCTATCTTGCCAATAAAGAAAACCATTTAATGTATTTAAATAAGCTCCCTATAAATAATACAAACTCATATGGAATAATCATGTACATGATTCCACAAGAAGCTTTAAAAAATGTATTAGCTCCTGCTATTAGCGAGAACAATCATCTATTTATTGTCGATCCTGAAACAAAAGAAATACTCTTTACTTTATCAGAAAACCCTAACCCTGAGTTAGCAGAAATATTCAACCATACAATTAAGTCAAATAACGATATTGAGAATATTACTGAGATCGAGATACACGGTGATAAATATTCACCCTTTGTTCAATCATCCTCAAAAGCTCCTTATCTCTTTGTCCAATTAATGCCAGATGATCTCCTCTCATCAAGGATAAATCAAATAAGGACGGTTTATTTTATTAGTATGGCTGTAATTATCGTTATTAGTGGATTTTTAATTGCTATATTGATGCGTATAAACTATAGGCCTATTAAGAGATTAAACCAGTTTCTTGAAGATAATTTCCAACATTCAAAAGAAACTATGGGGGACAAATTAAATGAATTAGAACAACTCGAATATGTACTCATTCAGTATGATAAGGAAAATACCGATCTAAAGGAGTTTGCCTCTGCCAGCAAAGATGCAGTTAAAAGCTATCTAATCGATTGTTTTCTTTTAGGGCAAGCAAGAGAAATAGACAATATTATTGAGATATGTAGTAAAGCAGAGCTCGAATTCGAAATGGATTATTATTGTACACTAATAATCAAAAGTAATAACATTCAAAATGCGTCTAATGAAGAAGTTATTAACATATTGTCATCAATAATAAATAATTCTCAAATAATACTGCACCGTGATATACATTCTAGTAATTTTGTTGTGTTATTTGGTAGTGATCTAAATGATGATAAGCACGCTCATATTATATCCCAGAAGATTCAAGAGAGCCTTAACGAAGAATATGATGGCGATGTCAGAATAGGAATGGGCAATTTCTATAAAAGCATATTTGATATTAATTTATCATATGAAGAAGCCCTAAGGGTATTGGAGTATAATAGTCTTCTTTCTAAGCCAAAGATAATTCGATTTAATGATATATTAAATAAAGATGTCAACAGTATTAATTATCCATTTTCTCTATTTGATGAGCTTGAAAGCTCTGTCTATAGTAGTGATATTTTTGCTATTAATGATAATATAAACAAACTTGTATATCACATGAAGAACGAAAACTTAAGTATTTTCTGGGTAAAAAACATCTGTTACGATACCGTTAATACAATATCTAAGGTATTATTAAAGAAATACAATCACTCACCATTAATTAGCAAACATTATCTAGAAAAAATCTATGGTTCAAACATTAGTACTTTTGATGATATTTCAGAAATAATGAAAGAGATATCTGAGGATATTACTAATTATTTAAGTGTGGACAAAGAATCTTATGAATTAAAACTCCTTCAACAGATCGTTCACTATATTCGTGAGAATTTTCAAAACCCTGAATTTGGATTGCAAAATATTGCAGACTCTCTTCAGATGTCACCTCCATACTTAAGTCAATATTTCAAAAAGAATACTGGGTATACAATATCAGAATATGTTACTAGGCTTAGAATGGAAAAAGCCAAGGATTTGCTGAAAAACTCAGATTTGAGTGTTAATGATATTGCGAATGAAGTAGGCTATTATAGCGTACCAAGCTTCATAAGGAAATTCAAAGAGATAGAACAAATTACGCCTGGTAAGTATAAGAAAAAGTATTCATAACCGCAACAACCATGAAAAAAACAGGGCTTTTCAGCCCTGTTTTAAATTTGTTTTGTTACTTTTTATTTCTCAACTCTTTCAAATGCTGTTTTGTACAACTCTAGGTATCTGTCTACTCCTAATCTGTCAAGGTGCTTGATATAATCATCCCATTCAGCTTCCATGCCACCATCACTTATCCATCTACCATGTGTTTGGATAACGTATTGTACTATGTCTGTTTGCAATAAGCTTAATTCTTCAAGCTCTTCTGCACTGAACTTAAATGCATAGTTGTAAGGCCATTTTGAAAGATGTGGTCTGTATACTTCACAGGCTCTAGTTTTTGCTAAACTACTTGCCTTTTCTGCTATATACTTGTCCATAACAGTTTTAGAAAGTAATACACAACCCTGTGATATAGGTGCTGACATGAACCAGTCACTTGGTTCAACGTTTTCAGGACGCAAGCCACTGTTTACTTCGTACTTACCAGGCTCTTTTTCAGATGGAATCAGAGCTTCTGTTTCAGTCCATCCTGCAGGCTTATACATACCGAAAGCCATCTGAGGAAGATATTCTTCGTTATGATAATAATCAACAAATCTGATTATTACTTCTGGGTTCTTTGCTTTTGATGTAATAGCAAAACCACCTTCTGCAAATGACGCAGCACTTGCCCAAATCTGCTTTCCTTCAGGTGATTTAAGAGCAGGCATAAATGTGAACTTTTCTTGGTCTTCTTCAAGAATCATAGAATTATCTTTTCTATAGTCAAAGTAAACGCCTACACTTTTTTGAGTTCTAAGTTTGTTAGTCAACAAAGTTCTGTCTTGGGTAAATACTTCAGGGTCAATTAGGCCTTCAGCATAAAGTTTTCTCATATATGCTGTAGCTGCCTTCCATTCATCGGTGGTAGCTGTGAAAATAACCTCGTCGTTATCATCTATAGCTATATAGAATGGAGTGTCATTAACACCAAATGCATAATAAATAGGTCTGAAGTCACGCTTAACTTCTCTGTTTAGATCGTTACCTTCCTGATAAAGGAAACTCATAGGTAGTGAATCTGGGTAATTCTCTTTAAAAGCTTTTAGAACGCTATAAAGCTCATCTGTGTTGGTTGGTATACTAAGACCTAAATTATCTAGCCATTCTTTATTGATAATGGAAGAAATATGACTATCAAATCCTTCGTCAGTAAAGGTTGCTAATTGATAGATCTTACCATCCATACTTCTTACAAACCCATCATATTGTGGATATTCTTTTCTGATTGCATTGATATTTGGTGCATATTTGTCAAGTAAGCCTTCAATATCAATTAGGACTCCATCAGCTCCATATTTTTGAACTTCATCGTGAGAAAGACTCTTTGGTCCGTAGAAAGCGTCTGGATACTCTCCACTTGCTATTGTGAGATTCTTCTTTTCTGTCCAGGATGCCTGAGGAATTAGATCCCAGTCAATTTTAACATTTGTCTCATCCATAAGATGCATGAAAAGCTCAGTGTCACCAAGATTTCCCGGTCTTGTATTGTTCATCTGAAGACCCATAAAATAATATGACACTTGATCCTTAACTATGGGAGCACCCGTTAGATACATGTTACCTTCCATTTCACGTCCATCTCCTGATGTTGAACCTGTATCTCCTTGAGCAGGTGCTTTTGTTGGAGTAGCCGTAGGCTTTGGTGTCGTAGTCTGTCCACATGCTGTAAACACAACAAGAAGCATTGAGACTAGCACTAATGTTAGAATTCTTGTAAACGTACTTTTGTTCTGCATTTCATAACCTCCTTAAAAAATTTATATTTAACCCCAATGAGAAATCCCAGTGAGGAATAAATCTAATAATTATCTTATCCTTTTACAGAGCCCATCGTAATGCCCTGTACGAAATATTTCTGCATGGTAAGATATACAACCATCATTGGCAACGTAGCCATAACGATAACACCATATTTCATCTGTTCAGCTGCACGTAACATCTCAGTAAGAGCTTCTTGGTCTTCCATCATGTCATAAATAGTGGATGATACTTGAGATGTGGCCAGTAGTTCTTTCAAAACAATTTGCAAAGGCTGGTAATCAGGTTTATCAAGGTATATCATAGCTCTGAAGAAATCATTCCATTGCCATACAGCATAGAATAGTAGCATGGTCACTATTATGGGTCTTGAAATTGGTAGTAATATTTTGAAAAAATACCCAAAGTGCGAACACCCGTCTATTTCCGCTGCTTCATTTAAGCTTTCAATATGGCTTGACTTAAAGTATGAACTTGTAACTAAAAGGTTCCAAACTTGAATACCATTAACTATTAACAGTACATAAGGTGTATTGCGAAGACCTAATTTATTTACAACAATATATAATGGGATCATACCACCTTGGAAGAACATGGTTATCAGCAAAAATATGGTAAATGGTTTATGTCCGGAAAAATCTTTCTTGGACAATGGATAAGCAGCAAATAAGGTTAATGTTGCACTAATAAATCCTCCAATTAATGCGTAAAAAAATGAATTTTTATATCCATTAAGAAGATTTCTAAACCTAAAAATCTTTTTATATCCAGAAAATGTTACGTCCATTGGAAAAACTGTAAGCTTTCCAGCTATAACATAATCCGGATTACTAATGGAAGCAATAATAATAAAGTACAGTGGATACAGAATTATTAAACATGCAATTATTAATAAAATCTTAGTTACAACTTCAAATATAGCATCTTCCCTTGAACTTTTGATTGCGCGAATATTACTCATTTACAGCCCCCCCCCTACCATAAGCTTTCTTCAGTAAGTTTTTTACTAATAAAATTCGTTAAGATTAAAAGTGTAAGGTTTATAAAAGTTTTAAATAAATCAATTGCTGTTGAATAGCTGAATTGAGCATTTATTAACCCGACTTTATAAACATACGTTCCAAATATTTCAGAAGTTTCTAAGTTTGTAGCTACTTGCATAAGCAAAGTTCTTTGAGTATCTACATTTAATATTCTACCAACGCTTAATAACAACATAGTAACAAGTGTGGGCATAATTGAAGGTATATCAATATGCCAAATTTTTTCTAATCTTGTTGCTCCATCAATTGTTGCCGCTTCATACAAACCAGGATCAACAGAAGTCAACGCTGCAAAATATATTATAGCTTGATAGCCCGTCCTTTGCCATACATGGGATAAAACATATACATGCCTGAACCATTTGGTTTCTGCCATAAAATAAATTGGACTAACACCAAATAACTCCAGAAGTTTGTTAACAATTCCAGACGTGGGCGAAAGAAACAAATACAGCATACCAACCAATACAACCATGGATATAAAATAGGGTGCAAATGTAACTGTTTGCGTAAACTTTACAAGCCTTTTACTCTGTGTTTGATTGAGTATTACAGCAAAAATAACAGGAAACGGGAACCCTACTACAAGATCGTAGAAACTTAATACCACAGTATTCTTCATTAATTGTGGAAACATAGGTGAATTTAAGAAACGTTTAAAATATGTTAAACCTACCCATTTTGCTTCTAATATTGGTTTTGTTATACTGTAGTTTCTAAATGCAATTTGCACACCATACATAGGCAAGTAATGAAATATAATGAAGTAAACCACAACAGGTAAAATCAAAAGATACAGTTGCCATTCGCCTCTGGTAATAAGTTTATGCTTTATTCTATGTGCAATACTATGCTTTTTCTGAACCTTCATACTATTTGCTGAAGCAATTTCATTTGTTCGCAACTGAATACCCTCCTTTTAGGTGAATATAATAAATAGCAAAGTGTAAAAACATTAATCTATAGAACTGAAATCTATAGATCTCATAAGAACTTATATTTTGAATAATTTTTATTCAGTTTTTGTATGTTCTAAGTGATAAAGTTATTTTACACGTTCATTATAGAGACTATATGCATAACTGTAAATAATCATATAAAAAGCTGCTTAAATCCATTAGTTTCAATGCTTAAAGCCAATAAATTATCCAAATTTAATTGCGTTATAGCATACTAATCAAATCATTTGAAGCAATACAAAAAAATGTGCAGAATATATTGCGTATAACAACTGATAACACAGGGTTTCATAGAATTATGTTCAATTTTTATCATTTAAAAAACCGATTGCAATCTCTGATTACAATCGGTTTTTAGTATCTTTACATAAGTTTTCACAAATCTCAACTAAGAAGTAAATTTAGTCGTTCTCAATTAATAATTTTTTAAACGTTCTTCCAATGCAGCTAGTTGATCTTTGAGTTCTTGTGGAAGTTTTGGTTCATAGCTCTTATAATGTTCTTTAATTGACTCAACTTCTTTAAGCCAATCTTCTTTGTTAACTTCTAATAGCTCTTCCATATCTTCCTTGCTAACATCTAAGCCCTCAACATCAATAGCATCGGCTGTAGGCATATTACCTATTGGGGTTTGAACTGCTTTACCCTCACCGGTAACTCTTTCAAATATCCATTTAAGAACACGACTATTTTCACCGAAACCAGGCCATAACCATCTACCATCATCATCTTTACGGAACCAGTTAACATAATAAATTTTTGGTAATTTATCTGCGTCGGTCTTTGTGCCAGTATCAAGCCAATGTTGTAGATAATCGCCAACATGGTAACCAATAAATGGTAGCATAGCGAAAGGATCGCGGCGAACTTGACCAATTTTATTAGAAATTGTAGCAGCTGTGATTTCAGAACCCATTATTGAACCCATGAATATACCATGATTCCAATCAAAACTTTCATGAACAAGAGGAATGGTAGTTGGTCGACGTCCACCAACAAGTATCGCTGAAATCGGCACTCCCTTTGGATCCTCCCACTCAGGAGCAATTGATGGGCACTGACTTGCAGGCGCTGTAAAACGTGCATTTGGATGAGCAGCAGGCTCTTTTGAATCTGGTGTCCAGTCTTTGTTTTTCCAGTCAATTAAATGATCTGGTGTGTCACGTTCAATACCTTCCCACCATACATCCCCATCGTCTGTTAAAGCTACATTTGTGTATATAGTATTTCTATCAATGGTCTTCATTGCATTAGGATTGGAGCCCAGTGAAGTTCCAGGAGCAACACCAAAGAAGCCGGCCTCTGGATTAATAGCATATAAGCGTCCGTCTTCTCCAAATTTCATCCAAGCAATATCATCACCGAGCGTCTCAACCTTCCATCCAGGTATGGTAGGTACCAACATTGCAAGGTTAGTCTTACCACATGCGCTTGGGAAAGCACCTGTAACGTATATCTTTTTACCCTCGGGATTTGTAATGCGTAGAATTAACATATGTTCTGCAAGCCAACCTTCATCTCTTGCAATAGCAGAAGCTATACGCAATGCGAAGCACTTTTTACCTAGCAAAGCATTCCCGCCATAACCTGAACCATAAGACCAAATAGTTCTATCTTCTGGAAAATGGCTAATATACTTTTTATCCATTGGAGCACATGGCCATGCTACATCTTCTTGCCCTTCTTCTAATGGAGCACCAACAGAATGCAAGCAAGGTACAAATTCACCGTCTTCACCTAATACGTCGAGCACTTCCTTACCCATTCTTGTCATAATTCTCATGTTCAAAACTACATATGCGCTGTCGGTTATCTCCACACCAATTTTTGAGATTGGAGAACCGATGGGACCCATTGAAAATGGAATAATGTACATGGTTCTGCCCTTCATACATCCTGTGTATAATTCTGTCATGGTCTCCTTAAGTTCAACAGGATCAACCCAGTTGTTGGTAGGTCCAGCATCTTCTTGCTTTTTTGATGATATAAATGTACGATTCTCAACACGAGCTACGTCGGAAGCATCGCTACGGAAAAGATAACATCCAGGTAATTTTTCCTGATTTAACTTAACTGCCGCACCGGACTCTACTAACTCACTTAATAGTCGCTCATTTTCTTCTTCAGAACCGTCGCATAAATAAACCTTGTCAGGTTTACACATTTCAACAACTTCATCAATCCATGCCTGCAACTTTTTGTTTTTTAAATTCATTTAACAATCTCCTTCCATATAGTAATAAATTTATTCTCATTAATAAGCTTAATTGCATATTAATAAATGAAACATTAAGGGACTTTATTATATACAACTACAAAGCTATCGCTCAAGAATTGTTAATTTTTTCACTTTTGATTCTATCATAATCAAGGCTTTTATTCAAGCAAATGTTGAAATTTTAACATTTGCATCCTTCATATTTTACCTATAACTATACTACTTTATTCTTCCAATGTTATACTAACAAATTTACGTGCTGCTGCTGAAAGCGATACACTTTTTAAAAAACAGAAACCAATAGATCTTTTTGGTATTTCATCTGTTAATTTTATCTTATATAAAGTTTTAGTTGTTAGGTGTTCCTGCGAGAATTCTTCAATAACACAGGATACTCCAAAGTTAAATTTTGCAAATTCCAAAAGTAGTTCATGGGAACCCAACTCAATTTCTGGTTGAAGTCTTATTCCCTTTGTTTGAAAAAATCTGTCTATATATTGCCTTGAATTAGATTTGCGCTCTAGTAAAATCACGGGCTCTTTCATTATTTCTTCAATAGCCCTAGGTTTTTCAGACAAATGTTTGTATTTTTCACCACAAACAAAAATATCATGTACATCAATACATTTTTGTATTTCTAACGCAGAATCCCTCACTGGAAGATTGCACACCGCAATATCTATTTCACCCGATTTAAGCATTCTACATAATTCGGGTGTCGTTCTATTTATAATCTTAAGTTTAATATTGGATGAATTGCTATGAAATTTCTCTAGATATGGCAATAGATAATATTTTGATATATGCATCCAGTTTCGAAGCCATAACTTCTCCTTATATTAAGTATTCTAACTATTTATTTTACTTACATCATATACTTTAGTATAATTCAATAGGGAGTTAAATGGTATAATTAATAAAAACTATTATGATAGCGGAATAATAAAGTAAGGAGATAGATTATGGATAGAATGGTTGGAGTCATATCAAGAGGATTAAAGGCACCAATAATTAAAAATGGTGATAATATTGTTGATATTGTTACAGAAACAGTTTTAAAGGCTTCGAGTATAGAAGGTTTCAAAATTCAAGACAGAGACATTGTTGCTATTACAGAATCCGTTGTTGCACGCGCTCAGGGAAATTACGCCGATATAGATGCAATAGCTAAAGATATCAGTAGTAAATTTCAAGATGACACTATAGGAGTTATTTTCCCAATTCTTAGTAGAAACCGTTTTGCCATATGCCTAAAGGGTATTGCAAAAGGTGCTCGTAAAATTGTTCTAATGCTAAGTTATCCAACGGATGAAGTGGGCAATCACCTTATAGACATTGATTTAATGGAAGAAAAAGGCGTCAATCCATATTCAGATGTCTTAACTGAGCAAAAGTTCCGAGACTACTTTGGTTATCCTAAACACACGTTTACAGGTATTGATTATATTGAATATTATAAATCCATTGTAGATGAGTTTAATGTGCCATGTGAAATAATCTTCTCTAATAATGCGAAAACCATTTTACAGTATACTAAAAGTGTGCTGGCATGTGATATTCATTCGAGAAACAGAACCAAAAGAGTATTAAGGGAGAATGGTGCTGAAAAAATATATGGCCTGGAAGACATACTTTCATCATCAATAAATGGAAATGGGTTTAATGAAACATATGGACTTTTAGGTTCAAATAAGGCAACCGAAACCAGCGTTAAGCTCTTCCCAAGGGATTGCCAGTTAATAGTTGAAAATATTCAAGCCGCTATAAAAAAGAAAACTGGGAAAACTGTAGAAGTGATGGTTTACGGAGATGGTGCTTTTAAAGACCCAGTAGGTAACATTTGGGAGTTAGCAGATCCTGTTGTGTCACCTGGTTATACAAAGGGTCTTGATGGTACACCTAACGAAGTAAAGCTTAAATACCTTGCTGATAACGATTTTGCTAATTTAAGCGGAGATGATCTGGAAAAGGCAATATCTGAGTACATTAAAAATAAGGAATCCAATCTTTTGGGTGATATGGCATCACAAGGTACAACACCAAGAAGATTTACTGATTTGATTGGCTCATTGTCAGATTTAACTTCGGGAAGCGGTGACAAAGGAACTCCTATTGTCTATATACAAAACTACTTCGACAACTACGCTGAATAACTTTTATAAGTGATACGTGTGATACGTACTCGTACTCTCTATATTCTTTGCTCTCAATCGGCGTTATCTGAAAAAGAAGTATTTTTATTCATTATGAAAGTCAGTATTAAGTGTATTTTGCCTTCAGGCTAAATACACTTTTTATTTTAACCTTTTCTTATTTCTCACTTCAAATTTTTTTAATATTCAATCATTGGATAATCCCTGTGAATTAAGTAAAGCATATAAATAATGCAAACGTAACATCAGATGCCGGTCAGAACTCAATACATAATCTTATTAATATTTGGAGGGATAAAATGAATATAGAATATTATAAGGAGCTAAAAAACTCACCCCAATCATATTGGCTTGCTTCAACACATGCTACTGATTATCCTGAACTTTCAGAGGATATTCGCGTAGATGTTGCCATAGTCGGTGGAGGAATGGCTGGCATATTATGTGCATATCTGCTTCAGCAGGATAATATTGATATTGCAGTTATTGACGCTGGAAAGATCATGAATGGAACAACAAGCCATACTACAGCAAAAATAACCTCCCAGCATAGCCTTATATACGATAAAATTAAGAACAAGATGGGTTTTGAGCTAGCGAAACAGTATGCTGATGCTAATGAACATGCTATTTTACAAATAAAAGATATAATAGATAAACATCAAATTGATTGCGATTATACTCCACAGTCTGCGTTTGCTTATACACAGGATGATAAAAATGTTGAGAAAATAGAAAACGAAGTAAAAGCAGCGTCAGAATTAGGGATTAAAGCATCTTTTATCGAAGAAATACCATTTCCAATATCAATAAAGGCAGGTGTAATGTTTGATAATCAGGCACAATTCCATCCAAGAAAATTCTTACTTCCCTTAGTTGATGTTATTACTGAAGCAGGTGTAAAAATATATGAAAACAGTAGGATTGTTGAACTAAATGAAAATGACGGTATAACCCTTTATACCGAACAAGGTAAAAAGATAACTGCCAATAAAGTTGTTATTGCTACCAGATACCCTTTTTACAACAAACAAAGCATGTATTATTCACGTATCTATGCAGAAAGAAGCTATATCATTGCAATATCAGCAAAGGAGAAATATCCTGGAGGCATGTATATTAATATAGAAGAGCCTACAAGGTCATTAAGAGGCTGTGATAGTAAAGAAGGGCAATTGATACTAATAGGTGGAGAAAATCATAAGACAGGGCAAGGAACCGATATGTCAAAGCACTATTGCAACTTAGTAGATTATGCAGCGAGTTTGTTTACCATTGAAGATATAAAATATCGATGGTCCAGCCAGGATTGCATGACGGTGGATAGTATTCCTTATGTTGGTTATTATAATAGTGATACTTCAAATATTCTAATAGCAACCGGCTTTCAAAAATGGGGAATGACAAATAGTATGGCATCAGCCCAAATTCTAAGAGATCTTATTGTGGAAGGCTCAAGTCCGTGCCAAGATGTGTATAATCCCTCTCGTAAAAATGTATTAGGGGCATCAAAAACTTTTATTAAAGAAAATTTTGATGTAGCTAAACATCTTATTTCAGGAAAAATAGCCTCAATCCCTAAAAATGTCAAAATTCAACCCGGCGAAGGGAAAGTTTTGGAACATGATGGCGAAAGAACAGGAGCTTACCGTGATGAAAACGGGAACCTATTTCTTGTTAATACAACATGCACTCACTTAGGGTGTGAACTTAACTGGAACTGCGCAGAAAAATCTTGGGACTGTCCCTGCCACGGATCGAGGTTTAGCTATACAGGTAGCATAATTGATGGACCATCGGTAGACCCATTAGTAGCAGATAAGAATGTAAATATATTTGAAAGAGTTATTAAAGAAGATTTTTAACTATATTAATATCCCCCACCTTAGCTTTCACTGAAGCGTAATGTGGGGGAATCTCTTTTGTTAGATACATTGTAAAAGCCTTATATGAAATCCTCGAGCTATTAGNTTGATGGTTTAGGCAAAAATGGTATTAAACTCTTTGCAAACTCAGACATACTCATAGTTTGCAGCCATACCTTTCCGGGGCCTGTCAATGTAGTGAGAAATAGGCCTTCCCCACCAAATAGTATGTTCTTAAATCCTTTTACCATCTCAGCCTGATACTCTACTGTAGCTTCAAAAGCAGCTACGTTTCCTGTATCTACCTTTATTCTCTCACCAGGTGCAAGAGTTCTTTCCACAAGACTACCATCAATTTCAATGAATACTAGCCCTGTACCTGCAATCCTTTGCATAATGAAACCCTCGCCGCCAAAAAGGCCTGCTTTTAAACCCCTTGTTACATATGCTTCCAGGGTTACAGTTGGTTGTGCACATAAAAATGCACTTTTTTGAGCGATAATAGGGCATCTGCCAACATCTATATCTACAATATGCCCCGGAAATGTGCTTGCAATAACAATTTCCTGATTTGGTGCATTAGAGGTGTATGTTGCCATAAATAAGGACTCGCCAGAGAACATACGTCCGAGACCCTTCATTAAGCCACCCTTCATATTTGTTTCCATTGTAATGTTAGTATCCATCCAAGTCATTCCGCCAGATTGTGTGTAAATACTCTCGTTCTGGTTTAATCGAATAGATACTGCAGGGAAATTACCTCCAATTATTTCGTAATTAAGTGTGCCAACTTGAGGTGTTGGGTTTGAATTGTAAACAGTATTCATACTATCATTGCCTGTATTCGAATTTTCAACTACAGGACTTCCGCATGACGTGCAGAACTTAGTGCCGCTTTTTAGCTCTTTGCCGCATTTTTNACAGAACATACATATCAACCCCTTTTTTTACAATTATTATACTACGGCTATGTAGTATTGACAATGACTTTATTTATAGTTCAAATGTGTTCTATACAAGGTAACATCCTGGGTTTTAGGTAACGAAAATTTTTCCAGTTTCAGCCATATGCAAGTTTTAAAAAAGTGTTTTTGATGTTGAACTTTTTTCTATAAAATGCTATCATTGATACGTTCGGCTTATTTTCTAATTATATATAATAAAGAGGTGTTTTTATGAATCAAACAGCTTTTGAAATTCTCTCAATCGTGGTTTCAGTAGTTGCTTTCCTATTTGCAGCATGGCTGTTAAAATGGGTAAATCAACAACCGTCCTCAAACAAAAAGGTAGCTGAAGTCGGAAAACTAATCCGAGATGGCGCCGCAACATTCTTGAAAAAAGAGTATACTGTTCTCGCTCGTTTTACTGCTATTGTATCCCTTATCATCTTAGTATTACTTCCAAGTCCAATCTGGCAAGGAAATATTCTACCAAACATTACCATGACAATCTCATATATCGCTGGAACTGTTTTTTCAGCTATTGCAGGCGTAATTGGCATCAGAGTAGCAACCGTTGCTAACGTTAAGTCTGCAGAAGCTGCGCAAAAAGGTATAAAACCTTCTTTTATGACCGGTTTCCGTGGTGGTGCAGTTATGGGAATGGCTGTCGTAGGNGGAAGCCTTCTCGGTGTTGTTTTGGTATTATTGATAACAAATAATACAACAGCGTTACTTGGTTTCAGTTTTGGTGCTAGTTCATTGGCTCTATTTGCAAAAGCAGGCGGTGGTATTTTTACTAAAACAGCGGATATCAGTGCCGACTTAGTTGGTAAAGTAGAGCTTGGTATCCCTGAGGATGATCCCAGAAACCCAGCTGTTATTGCTGATAACGTTGGTGATAATGTTGGTGACGTAGCTGGAATGGGCGCTGACCTATTTGACTCTAATGTAGCTTCAATGGCTGCAGCTCTTGTTATGGCAGTTGCGCTTGATAAAACCACAAACTCAACCATAAACGCAAGTATGGTCTTCTGTTATGCTGCATTAGGACTTCTTGCATCAATTATTGGTGTAGCAACCGCGAAGATTGGTAAGAACGGAAATCCTACCAAGGCATTAAACAACAGTACTTATGTTACAACTGCCGTTTATATTGTTTTAACCGCACTTTCAACATTAGCATTCAATTTTGAATGGCGCGTATGGGGTGCATGTATAGTAGGATTACTTGTTGGTGTTATTATTGGGCTGGCTACAGACTACTTTACCAATGACGAGAAATCTCCTGTACGTTACGTTGCAAAAGCTTCAAATAGTGGACCTGCATTCACCATTCTTTCGGGTATGTCCTACGCTATGCTCAGTGTATTCCCTGCTTTGGTAGGTATTGCTGTTGCAGCATTGGCAGCCTTTATGCTCTGTGCTCCACTAGGCGATGGTTATGCGCTATTTGGAATTTCCATGTCAGCTGTTGGAATGCTTTCAATAGTTGGTATGATAATTTCGAATGATGCGTATGGTCCAATTGTTGACAATGCCAGGGGTCTTGTAGAAATGGGAGACCTTGGTGACGAAGCTTAGAATTACTGACGAACTTGACAGTGCAGGAAATACTGTAAAAGCAATAACAAAGGGCTTTTCAATAGCTGCTGCTGGTCTTACAGTAATAGCTTTGTTAGGTGCTTTCATTAGTGAAGTAAATACTTCGGCTTTAGCACTTGGAATTCCAGGACTCCAAGGTTTCGATATAATGGACCCACTCGTATTCTTCGGATTGATAGTTGGATCAGCTGTTCCTGTTATCTTCTCCGCAATGCTTATGCTTGGTGTTGACAGAAACGCTCAAAGAATGGTTTCTGAAATTCACCGCCAGTTTAAAGAAATTGTTGGGTTAAAAGAAGGAAAGCCAGAAGCAAGACCCGAATACGAAAAATGTATTGAAATCGCTACAGATGGTGCTCTAAAAGAGCTTATTCCAGCTGGCTTAATGGCAATAATCACCACTGTTGTTGTTGGTTTAATTGGTGGTGTTAGAGCAATCGGTGGTTTTCTAACTGGAAATATTGTAGCAGGTCTTGTTTTCGCACTGTTTATGTCCAATGCAGGTGGACTTTGGGACAATGCAAAGAAATATGTTGAAGCTGGAAATGAAGGAGGAAAAGGCTCTGAAGCTCATAAATCAGCTGTAGTTGGTGATACCGTTGGCGATCCATTCAAGGACACTGCCGGACCTTCTATCAATACACAGATAACAGTTGTTTCTCTGGTAGCTTCATTATGCTCAACTCTTTTCCTTACATGTTCACTCTTTTAATACAGTATAATTGATAATCTAAATACTTATAGCAGCCTCAATTAAGCATTTGATTGAGGCTGTTTTTGTTTTCTAGCTCAAAGGGGCTAATTACTCTCTGAGGAAGAATTTTTAAGAGTCTTTCATTTATTTCTCGAAAAAGCTGGTGTTTGTGGCCATTACTCACTTGACATCGTTATGTAAAGATAATACAATTACTTAAATATATTTATACGCAGATAATTGGAGGGAGCTTTATGAAAAAATTATTGTCTTGTTTGATGATCTGTATATTGATTACAACAATGTTTGCTGCCTGCTCATCTTCTAACACAGATGAAATTAAAATAGGCATCAACTACGAGTTATCGGGAGAAAATGCTACATATGGACAGGGTTCTGTCGAAGGCATTGAATTGGCTATTGAAGAGATTAATGCTGCTGGTGGGATAAATGGCAAAAAAATTATCCCTGTTAAATACGACAACCAGTCTACTCCGTCTGAAGCTACAATACTAGCAAACAAACTGGTTTCCCAGGACAAAGTTTTGGCTATTTTAGGTCCTGCCACAACTGGTTGTTTTACATCTGAAATTCCTGTTGCCAACAAAAACAAAGTACCTATTGCTACAGGTTCTGCTACTGGAGATAATGTAACCTTTGCAGCAGATGGCTCAGTACATGAATACGTATTTCGTATTTGTTTCTTCGATTCATTCCAGGGCCAAGTAATGGCTAATTTTGCTGCTGAAAACCTGTCGGCAAAAAATGCTGCTATAATTATGGATAGCTCAAGCGATTACGGCAAGGGGCTAGCTGAGAACTTCGTAAAAACCTTTACTGAATCCGGCGGTAACATTGTTGCTCAAGAAGCCTACGTTGCTGGAGACACAGACTTTAATGCAATATTAACTAAAATAAAAGCTTTGAACTCTGATGTTATTTATATACCAGGATATTATAACGAAGCAGGTCTTATTATTAAACAAGCCCGTAATTTAGGATTGAACCAACCCATCCTTGGTGCTGATGGTTTCGACTCCCCTACCTTGGTAGATCTCGCAGGTGCTAGTGCATTAAATGATGTTTATTTTACAAACCACTATTCTTCACTTGATGAAGATCCAATGGTTCTGGAGTTTATTAAAACTTTCGAAGCCAGGTATGGAAAAAAACCAGATGCCTTTAACGCTTTGGGTTATGACTTGGCAAGATTCGTTGCAGACGCTATAGGCCGTGCAGAAAAACTAACTGGTGAAGCTGTGAAAGATGCTCTTGAAGCAACTGAGAACTTTGCAGGTGTAACTGGTACATTAAGCGTCGATGAAAACCACAACCCAGTAAAATCAATAGTTGTTATTGGCTTAAAAGACGGTAAACAGTATTCCAGCGTGAAAATCGATCCGTGATTAATAATTAATTTGCTGATTTCAATATAAGAGGGCAAAATACTGCCCTCTTGTTTTTATTAGACCATTTGTTCCACATTTGTAGTATACTAGTGTAAGATTCATTGAAAAATAAGTTGTATAAATGAAAGAGGGGGTACATCTTGGAACAATTTTTACAACAACTGATTAACGGTATATCCTTAGGTAGCATTTATGCTCTTATTGCCCTTGGATATACAATGGTTTATGGAGTTATTAAGTTGATTAACTTTGCTCATGGCGATGTATATATGCTCGGAGCTTATATTGGATACTTTTGTATTACAAATTTAAATCTTGGATTCTTCCCTTCGCTTTTGATCTCAATGTTGGTGTGTGCTTTATTGGGTGCTACAATTGAGAAAATAGCCTATAAACCATTACGAAATGCTTCCCGAATTGCTGTGTTAATTACAGCCATAGGTGTTTCTCTTTTCTTAGAGTACGGAACTATGTTTTTTGTAAAACCTGATCCACGCTCCTATCCACCTTTAACTGGTTTCATGGCTAAGACTTTCCGTGTTGGTAATCTACTAATTACTTCACAACAAATCCTTATAATTATCATTACTGTTGTCTTGATGATAGCACTACAGTTAATTGTAAAAAGGACTCGTATAGGTAAAGCCATGCGCGCCGTTTCCCTCGATGGAGATGCTGCACAGTTAATGGGAATTAGTGTAGATAGAACCATTTCCTTTACTTTTATTTTAGGATCAGCTCTTGCAGGTGCTGCAGGAATTCTTGTAGGTATTTATTATAATTCTATAAATCCACTAATGGGAACAATGCCTGGCTTAAAGGCATTTGTTGCTGCTGTATTTGGAGGAATAGGGATAATCCCAGGAGCCATGATTGGTGGCTATTTCATTGGTCTCGTAGAAGTTATGGTTTCGGGTTATGGAAACTCTATGTATAGGGATGCGGTTGTTTTTGCGATTTTAATAATAATTCTTATCGTAAAGCCTTCGGGTTTACTGGGTAAAGAAACTAGAGAGAAGGTGTAACGTATGAAAAAAAGTATTAATGGTTCAACTCTTAAAAAATTTATAACTTTGGCTTTAACTTTTGCTATCGTTCAGGTTTTAGTGTCAACAAATATCATTAATGACTACATTTTCTCAACTCTAGCAACGATATGCATTAATATTATACTTGCCACAAGCCTTAATCTTATCACTGGCTTTACAGGGCAGTTTTCTTTAGGACATGCCGGCTTTATGTCAATAGGCGCATATACCTGCGCAATAATTACATTAAGAAATCCAACAATGTTAGGTTTTGTTATTGGTGCACTTGCAGGTGCTATGCTTGCAGCCTTTATCGGATTTTTTGTTGGATTACCTACTCTTAGGCTCAAAGGTGACTATCTTGCAATTGCAACATTAGGTATGTCTGAGATTATTAGAATACTTTTTATTAACTTAGATAGTGTTACAAACGGAGCGGCTGGCTTAAGTGGTATCCCTCAATTTATTAATTGGGGATGGCTTTTCGTTTTCACCGCAGGCACTATTATTCTATTAAATAACTTCATAAAATCTTCCTATGGCAGAGCATGCATTTCCCTGAGAGAAGATGAAATCGCTGCTGAATCAATGGGAATAAACTCTACAAAATATAAAGTTATTGCCTTTGTCACTGGCGCGTTTTTTGCTGGAATTGCAGGGGCAGTTTATTCGTCATACTATTATTTTTTGGAGCCAAATTTGTTTAACTTCCAAAAATCAATCGATATACTTGTTATTGTAGTTCTAGGTGGATTGGGGAGCCTTTCTGGTTCGGTTATAGCAGCTATTCTTTTAGCCTTAATATCAACATATCTTCAGTCCTTTCCCGAACTGCGAATGGTCATCTATGCGATATTGTTAATTGTAATAATGTTATTCAGACCCCAAGGTATTATGGGCTCTAAAGAACTATCCCTTACTGTTTTTAAGAAATGGACCAGAGGTCTAAGAGATAAGAAGAACGGGGGTGTCGCATAATGCCAATTCTAACTGTTAATAAATTGACAAAAGCCTTTGGCGGTCTTATGGCTGTTTCAAATGTAAACATTCAATTGAAACATGGTGAGTTAGTGGGACTTATTGGACCTAATGGGGCTGGAAAAACCACAGTGTTTAATCTTTTAACGGGTATTTATCAACCAACATCTGGCACTATCACACTTCATCAGAATAATGAAGATATAGCCATCCAGGGACTAAAACCCTATAATGTCTGTAAGAGAGGCATTGCTAGAACATTCCAGAATATACGCTTATTTAAGGATTTAACAGTCATGGATAATGTTCGCATAGCCATGAACAAGAACACTAATTATAATTTGCTTCAAGCATTTGCTCATACAAAGGCATACTCAACTGAAGAAAAAGAAATATTGGATGAAAGTATCGAACTACTAAAAATATTAAAACTTGAACACAAAAAAGATGAGTTGGCAAAAAATCTTCCATACGGAGAACAACGTCATCTTGAAATAGTACGTGCTTTGGCTACAAAACCTTCTATTCTGCTGCTCGATGAACCCGCAGCTGGAATGAATCCAGCAGAAACTGCACAACTGACCGAAACAATATATTGGATTAAGGATAATTTCAATCTGACTATTTTACTTATTGAGCATGATATGTCTCTGGTAATGAAAATTTGTGAACGAATTTACGTATTGGACTATGGTATGGTTATAGCCGAAGGCATTCCGTCCGAAATTAAATCCAATAAACGTGTAATTGAAGCTTATTTGGGGGAGGATACGGAAAATGCTTGAAATAACGAATCTTAATGTACATTTTGGTGTTATTCATGCCATAAAAGGAATATCACTCACCGTCAATGAAGGAGAAATAGTGACACTTATTGGTGCTAACGGCGCTGGGAAAACCACAACTCTTAGGACAATTTCTGGGTTGAAAAAGCCCACTAGTGGTACTATTACTTTTGAAGGCAATGACATCACAAATTTAGATGCTCGACAGAGAGTGAAAATTGGTATTTCACAAGTTCCTGAAGGCAGACGTGTTTTTAGTACTATGACCGTACTGGAAAACCTTGAATTAGGTGCATATCTTAGAAGAGATAAAGCAGGAATTAACAAAGACTATCAAATGGTCTTTGAAAGGTTCCCTATTCTTGCCGATAGAAAAAAACAGATGGCTGGTACATTATCAGGCGGAGAGCAACAAATGCTTGCTATGGGCAGAGCTCTTATGAGCCGACCGAAGCTTCTATTTCTTGACGAACCCTCCATGGGCCTTGCTCCATTGCTTGTGCAGGAAATTTTTGATATAATTAAAGATATAAATGATAAAGGTACTACAATACTTCTCGTTGAGCAAAATGCAAGTATGGCACTTCAAATCGCAGATAGAGCATATGTTATGGAAACAGGCAAAATAACTTTATCTGGAACTGGAAAAGAACTAATTCAAAGTGAAGAAATTAAAAAAGCATATTTGGGAGGTTAGATTATGTTTGTAAAAAATAAGATGACTACTAATCCTTTTACTGTTTCACCCGATCATACCATTCCTGATGCACACGAAATTATGGTTAAAAATAACATACGCAGACTTCCTGTTGTAAAAAACGACAAACTGGTAGGTGTAGTTTCAAATCTAGATATTAGTCACTCTTCCCCATCTAAGGCTACCAGCTTGAGTATTAATGAGCTTACGTACATTCTGGCTAAAACAAAAATTAGCAAGGTTATGACCAAAAATCCAATCACAATATCTCCAAATGCGCTCCTTGAGGAAGCCGCTATTTTAATGCGTGATAATAGAGTTAGTTTTTTGCCGGTTGTAGACAATGGAAAACTAGTTGGAATTATCACCGAAAGTGATATTTTTGAGTCTTTTATAGAATTGTTGGGTTTCAGGGAGAAGGGTACAAGACTTACAATAGAAGTGGATGATGAACCCGGTATTATGTCACATATAGCAGGAATTATTGCTATCTTCGGTGCTAACATTACACATCTTGCCATTTACCGCGGAAACAATGGTAAAAGTGCACTTGTAACGGGTATAAACAGCCAAAACACCACAGAGATTGAAAAAGAAATTGAAAAACACGGTTATAAAATTATTTATAAACTACAGAATTCTTAGATTTCGTTTAACATATCATGTATCAGAACAAACATAAAAAATAAGAAGCGATTTGTATCATCGCTTCTTATTTTTTATATTAATATTTCTTTTAACGACAACATAAATAATATATGAGTGACATAAAAACTAGTGTTTCTTCTCTCCAATACTAAGAATTAGATTTAGAATAATTCCAAATATTGCAGCACCAGCAACACAAGGAACGTCAATACCGAAGAAAGGTATATTTCCACCAAATGCATACTGTCCACCAAGACCAATTATCATTATTGTAGCAATTACAGCAATATTCTTAGAACTGAACAGATCAACTTTTTTCTCTATCATTATTGCAATACCTTGAGCAGCTATGGCACCAAATAAGTAAATCTCCAAACCGCCAATTACAGCTGTCGGAATAGAGTATATAATATTAATCAATGGCGTGAAACATGAGATAATCATTGCTACGATTGAAGCCAAGATTAAAACTGGTACAGAAAATACTTTTGTAATAGCCATTGCACTGATATTTTCACCATAGTTTGTTCCTGCAGGACCACCAATAAATCCTGATACCATATCACCAATACCGTCACCAATTAGATTTAAACCAAGCTTATCTGCAATATTATAGTTTTTCTTTACGCCTTTTTTCTTTGCAAGGTCATTTACATATATATCTAATTGATACACATGAGCTGTAGATTCGGGTATTGTCGCTAAAGCAATAGGCATTATAGCAGCAACTGCCATCCATGTTGGTTTAGGAAGAGTAAACTCGGGTAGAGCAACTATGCCCCGACCTATAGCTTCGGGTAAAACTCTGAACAGGTCAATACCAGTTGCAAGTTTTATTATATAAGCCACAATACAGCCAAGTAGTGGTCCTAATAGTAATGGCAATTGACCTAAAAACCCTTTAAGGTAAACTGAAAATATTACAGTTGTCAATAAAGTTACAAGCGAAATAATCCATGCCATGTTTGTCGCAAGCGCAATGTCAGCTTCGGCAACAGAAATAGCACCAGTACCATCAACTACGATTGATGTTGCATCACCTAATGCATTTCCTGCAAGAGTAAGACCTATCACCATTGCGATTGATCCTGTTATAGAGGCTGGAAGAATTTTTTCTATTGAATCCCTACCAAAGCGGTTAACGACTAGTCCTGCTGCTATTGAAATAAAACCTGACATAATAATCCCAAACTGTGCTATCGCAATCTTTTCATTTAGTGTGTGAGAAGCAAGAGCATCAGAAGCCATTAAACCACCTATAGCGGCAATGTATGAAAAACTTGAACCGTAGTATAATGGAATTTGACCTTTGGTAATTAAGAGAAAACAGAGAGTTGCAAGCCCGCTTGCAAAAATAGTAGTAGAAATGTGGAACCCTGTAATAAGTGCAACCGTCACAGTTGCTGGAAACATTACAATAACCTGTTGAATAGCATAAAAAATGAGTTTCCAAAACGGTGGCCGCTCATCAGGCAGGTAACCGATTGTTGGATTCTTTTGCATAAAAATATCCTCCCTTAAGTATATAAGTATTTTTAGTTTTTGCCAAATTTTTCTCATAAATTCGACAAAAATTTGACCCGTTATATTGTAACACAGACATAAAATATTTCAAATCAAATTTTAATCTTTTTTAAATTTTTAGCCCTATTGTTAATTGTAAAATAAAAGACAGGAGAAAATCCTGTCTTTTTTATCACTTTTTAATTTATACGTTGATCCTTTTTATACCCATCCACGTTTTTTTGAGGCTTGGGCAACACGGTCTATTGCAATAACATATGCTGCATCCCTCATATACAAATTCTTTTCTACTGCAAGCTCGTAAACAGATTTAAATGCAGATGTCATCTTTGTCTCAAGCTTGGTCAGCACTTCATCCTTTTCCCAGAAGTAATTCATATTACATTGTACTTGCTCAAAGTAGCTGCATGTTACACCGCCAGCGTTGGCAAGAAAATCTGGGATAAGAAAAATTTCTCTTTCCTTAATTACATCGTCAGCATCAGGTGTTGTTGGACCATTTGCTGCTTCAAGCAATACCTTCACCTGTTTGCTAATTTTATTAACATTTTCAGCAGTTATTTGATTTTCTAATGCTGCAGGTACAAGGATATCTACATCCTGCTCAATCCATGCATCACCAGGGAGAATTTCATATCCAAGAGCAAGTGCTTTCTCTTTGTCAATAGTCCCATATGAATCAGTAATGTTAATCAACTCTTTATAATCAATTCCATCTTTCTTACGGAAGGTATATGCTTTTTTGTCATTGTCATTCCAACATGAAATTGCTACAACTGTACCACCAAGTTGGTTATATAGTTCTACCGCATAACGAGCTACATTACCAAAACCTTGGAAACTTGCTTTCGTCTTTGTTATGTCAATTCCAATTCTTTTTAGAGCGTCGCGTAGAACATATATTACTCCATATCCAGTTGCTTCTGTTCTACCTAAAGAGCCACCCATTCCCACAGGTTTTCCTGTAATAACACCCGGATATTTTGCACCATGAATTGTTTCGAATTCATCAAGCATCCATAGCATATGCTGTGCATTTGTCATTACATCCGGAGCAGGTACGTCAATATCCGGACCCAAATTCTTAGACATTTGTCTAATGTAACCCCTGCATACTTGCTCTTGTTCACGTTGTGAAAGTTTTCTGGGATCACAAACAACACCACCCTTTGCTCCACCAAGAGGAATATCTACCACAGAACACTTCCAAGTCATCCACATAGACAATGCTCTTATTGTGTCTGCTGTTTCTTGAGGATGAAAACGTATACCGCCCTTACCAGGACCTCTGGAATCATTATGCTGAATACGATAGCCCTTAAACACCTCTACACTTCCATCGTCCATCTTAACGGGTATTAAAAAATGATACTCTCGTAAAGGTTGACGAAGGAGTTCACGGGTAGATTTTTCTAGTCCAATTTTTTCAGCAACGCTATCAAATTGCTGTTGTGCAATTTCATAAGGATTATAAGATGTATTACTCATATACAAGACCTCCAACTTTAATATGTTCAGCTAGTAAAACTATGCTTTTTGAAAGATGTTTGAGCAGAAGTTGCATAATCACTGATAATATTTTATGTTTTAGCTAAAAATACATGCACAAAAATAAACAAACTCTGCGAAACATAAAACATTATATCAATTGATTATGTTCATTGTCAACGCCATATTAAAATTAGATTGTAAAAATTAATAAATGAAACTTGCAAAATTTAAACCGTCATTTTATCAAATATAGAATTATACCAATTACTGAGCCCACTATTGAGAAAATAAAAGATTTGTATATGCGATCTGTTGCTCTTTTTAATCTAGTAAAATTAAACAGTAATGAAATAAAGCTAAAAACAAAAATGAATATGAGCAAATAAAATGCTATGTTTAATAAATGAGTATCAGGTATTTTTCTGATCTCTACCTTAAGAAGACGATCAAAAAAAGTTTCCTCTCTTACAGAAGCAGCGTTTAACAAGGCCAAGAAGGCAAAAATAGCAAGCCATATAATAAACACTGCAAACTGTAACCAGTAGCAAATAATGTCGGGTTTCTTTCTACGTTCCTCTCTATATTTGATAGGTTTATGGCTATACATCTTCTCTCTTCCCCCAAAAATTGAAATGACCATTTCATGCCGATAGATATACCCATTTATATGTATTTTACCATATTATTTGCAATAATCAATTATCTGCTGCATTGAACATTATTAATTGAATAATTCATTCAATAACAGTTAAAAACAAAAATGTATCTATATAAAGGCTGTTATGATGTAGCCTTAATAAAAGTTAGCTTGTTCAGAATATGGTAAACAGCTTCATGTAATAAATAACATCGCATGATGCACGTTAAACTGATGTGTTTCAATAATCATTTTGTGAAAATACTAAGGAGATTGAAATTGAAAAAACATCATTACTTCCTAATACTAGCTTTTTCATTTTTTGCTTTGGGTGTACTGCTTTTATATGTACCTAACCCCGTTGGCCTTGCTGATAACACTGACTTCATCAGGGTTTCACAACCTGTAGGATTGGTTTTAGATAACGATAGCCGATTTTTCTATTTCCAGCGTATGTATGAATATATAGAGCCTTTTTATAACTTAAAAGACTTTTTTGAATTTGTGCTCTTCCCTGATATAAAAAGTATCAGTGGCTTTCAAACAACTCAATTTATTTTTATCAAGGTAGCCCAACTCGCAAATGGGCTAGTGTCATATTTAATAAATCGAGTTATATATTATTTTGATATAACTACACTTTCAATAATATTTCTTATAATCCATAGCATTGCTATTGCTTTACTGTTTGTAAACATAAAAACAAAAAATAAGCTTGCTAATATGATAATTTTATTAGTAATAGTATTAATATTCTATGATATGGGATACCTTCTATACTATAATTCTCTCTTCGGTGAAGCTGTAATACTTTCTACTTTTTTGTTATGGTTTTCTATTTTACAATATTTGATTCAGAGTGATAAAAAAAGCTATACCATATTAATAATATACTTTATAACAGGTGCTGTGTTTATTGGTGCAAAGGTTGCCAATATACCCCTTGGCATACTAATGGCTCTTTTATCCACATATTTTATTTTTGATGTAAAAGAAAATGTAAAAAAAATAGTTGTTATCATTGGAATCTGCTTCACTCTTTTAACTTCTTTTTATTTTTATAAAGCCATCCCAAAATGGATGTCAAAGCCTAATACTTTTCATTCCCTTTTCTTTGGCATACTTAAGGATTCAGATAACCTAGAAAAGGAACTACAAAAGTTAGGGATAGATTCTAAATACGCTATCCTTGCTAACACCACTGTTTATGATGATCTAATGGGATTTGATATTTATAATGAGCGATTTCAAGATGAGGTACTTAATAAAGCAAATCCTTTAAATGTTACATTTTATTATCTTAAAAATCCAAAAAAAATGTTCAAAAAACTTAACATAAGTGCTGAATCAAGTCTGATTATACGTCCCCCCTATTTAGGTAATTATGAATTTGAAACTGATATAGAAATAGTAAAGTTTGTTAAACGTAATTCAATCTGGGAGTGGATACGCAAACAATTTACTGGATATGCATTTGCTTTGCTATCATCTGTATTTGTTTTTTACTCATTAATTGTTTCCTACCAGTTTTATTTGCTTAGAAAACAAAAATATATCATATCTTTGGGGTTAATCCTTTCAAAACTTGTGCTTTTAGTATTTGCAGCAAGTCAATGGATCTTTCCTGTTATAGGTAATGGCGAAGCGGATCTAATAAAGCATATGTTTTTATTTAATCTGCTCTTTGATACGATGATACTGATATTAATTGCTGACTTAATTAAACTAGTGCAACATAATCTAATAAATAAACGGATGGTTATATCAATAATTGGAGTGTGGATTTTTACTGTATCCACTATATTTATATATAAAGTAGTCCCGAAGAATGAGCATATATTGTTTGGACAGTACAATGGTCAGCAGCTTACATGGGAAATCATTAATAAAACCAACGAGCACTACTTCCTCGTAGCAAAAGACATTGTGGACGCTCGTGCCTTTTCTTCCGAAAACAATAGCTACTGGATTGAGTCGGATATAAGGCAATGGTTGAATGATGATTCTGTAAATGGTTTCTTATATGAATTCTCTGATTCAGAAAAGGCAAGAATTTGTACATTGGAAAAGACCACATTACTTTCACCAGCCATGAANGAAATTAAACAGTCAGGTTCTCAGCCACATCATTGGTTCTGCATACCTGGATATGCTACACAAAACTATTACACTGCTTACCAAATATCCAATCCAGAAAAAGTTTTTCTATTAAGTATCGAGGAATGGGATAAATACAACTTTAGTAAGAGAAAAGGTGTTCCATATTGGTTAAGAACACCGTATACAATGAACTCAGCAGTAAGGGTTGTGGGTGAAGACGGCTATGTTTATCATAAAAAAGCTAACATGACAAACATAGGCGTACTACCCGCAATTATAATTCAAATTGAGTGATATGTTATGATATTTAATCCCCGTGCTTTAGAACTGGCCTACGTGCAGCTCTGGCTTCATCAAGCCTGAGCACCGGAGTATCATATGGAGCTTGTTTTAATGTGTCGGGGTCGTCTTGTGCTTCTTTTGCAATCTTTATCATAGTAGCAATAAACTCATCAATAGTTTCTTTGCTTTCTGTCTCTGTTGGTTCTATCATAAAAGCTTCACTTACAATAAGTGGGAAATAAACTGTTGGCGGATGGTACCCATAATCAAGAAGTCTTTTTGCTATGTCGAGAGTGGATACTCCATGTTTCTTCTGGTATTGTCCAGAAAATACTACTTCATGCATACAAGTACGATCATATGGCAAATGATAATACTCCCTTAGTTTCTCTTTTATATAGTTGGCATTGAGCACAGCATTCTCCGATACTTTGCGAAGCCCTTCAGCGCCAAGAGAACATATATATGCATAAGCTTTTACAATGACAGAGAAATTGCCATAAAAAGATTTTATTTTCCCTATTGATAATGGTCGATCATAATCGAAATAGTATTCATCACCTTTTTGCTCAATCACAGGCTTTGGTAGGAAAGGCACAAGATGCTTTTTTACCCCTACAGGTCCAGAGCCTGGTCCACCGCCACCATGCGGTGTACTAAATGTTTTATGCAAATTCAGGTGAACAACATCAAAACCCATATCTCCCGGCTTAGAAATCCCCATAATTGCATTAGCATTGGCACCATCATAATACAAAAGGCCGCCTGCTTCATGAACTATGTCAGCAATTTTATCAATATTTTCATCAAATAATCCCAGTGTATTTGGATTTGTAAGCATAAGGCCTGCAATTTCATCGTTCATTAACTCTTTTAATGCATCAATGTCAACGCCACCCTTTTCGTCTGATTTCACCTCTACCACATCAAAACCCACTGTGGCGGCTGATGCTGGGTTAGTACCATGGGCGGAATCAGGAACTATGATTTTGGTCCGCTTATCATCACCATTATTTTTATGAAAAGCCTTTATTATCATAAGCCCTGCGAGTTCGCCATGTGCACCTGCAGCAGGTTGTAATGAAAAACGCTCCATGCCAGTAATTTCAGAAAGTAGTACATCGGACTTATAAAGAATTTCAAGGCAACCTTGAACTGTTTCTTCGGGTTGGTATGGGTGAACTTTCGTAAATCCATGATATTTTGAGACTTCTTCATTTATTTTAGGATTATATTTCATTGTACATGAACCTAATGGATAAAACCCGGAATCCACACCATAATTCTTTTGGGAAAGATGAGTAAAATGCCTTATAACATCTAATTCTCCAACCTCAGGAAGATCAATTTCATCCTGTCTTAAGAATTCCTCAGAAACCAAGCATTCTATATCAGTTTCAGGCACATCACATTTTGGTAACAGGTCTGCGCTTCTGCCAGGTACGCTCATTTCAAAAATCAGTTTTTCTTCTTTTTTCATCATGCTGAAGTCACCTCCGATACAAACCTGTCAATTTCATTCTTGGTTCTTTTTTCTGTTACTGCAACAATATAACCATTGTCAAACTCGGGATATAACTTATCTACAGCAAAACCACCAATGATTTTTCTATNAAGCAAATGCTTGTTTAGCTTTTCAACATCCCCATGATAAATAAGCATGAACTCTTTAAAAAACCCGCCCTTAAATACAGGTGAAAAAAGACCAGTTTTTAACAACTCATTGCACGCATAATGAGCTTTCTGTACGCATAACTGCGCCACATCTTTAAGACCTTTTCTCCCCAGAATCGACAAATAGATAGTTGCAGCAAGTGCATTCAATGCTTGGTTTGAGCAGATATTAGATGTTGCTTTTTCTCTTCTGATATGCTGTTCCCTGGTTTGCAGGGTCAAAACATAACCCCTCTTGCCATTTATATCAACGGTCTCTCCTACAATTCTACCAGGCATTTTCCTTGTAAACGGCTTTTTAGCTGCCATAAATCCTAGGTATGGACCTCCAAAGCTTAGTGGATTACCAAGAGCCTGACCCTCCCCAACTACAATATCAGCACCAACATCTCCTGGAGATTTTAGTATTGCGAGCGATATTGGATCACAGCTGACAACAAGCAATGATTTATTCTTATGAGCCACTTGAGCTATTTCTCTCAAATCTTCAATGGCACCAAAGAAATTTGGACTCTGGACAAGGACAGCTGCAGTATTCTCACTAATTATCTCTTCAAGCTTTTGAATATCTGCCACACCATCTTTTATTTCTGCTTCTTTTAAGCTGATACCTTTAAACCTGGCATATGTGGATAATATTTCACGGCTTTCTGGGTGAACACTTCTTATAACAATTATTTCATTACGTCTTGTAGATTCACACGCCATAACGGCTGCCTCTGCCAGTGCAGAGCCCCCATCATATAACGAAGCATTTGCTACATCCATCCCTGTTAACCGGCAAATCATAGTTTGATATTCAAATATGGCTTGTAATGTTCCCTGGCTAATCTCTGGCTGGTATGGGGTATATGCAGTATAAAACTCCTGCCTTGATAAAAGATTATTCACAGCACTTGGTATATAATGATCATACGCCCCAGCACCGAGAAAGCAGGTATATTCTTCAAGGTTATTGTTTTTATTAGCCATTTGTCGCATATGTGTTGATAACTCAATTTCTGACATGGCCTCAGGAATATCAAGAGGCTTTTTTAACTTTACATTTTCGGGTATGTCCGAAAATAGATCATTTATATTATCAACACCNATATCCTGAAGCATTTGAAGCTGCTGCATATCGGTATTCGGAATATAATTTGACATATTATTCCTCCTCGCAGTACCTTTCATATTCTTGCATATTCAACAGTTCTTCAAGTTCAGAGATATCACTCATTTCCACGACAGCAATATAGTTCGTATATGGATCTTCATTAATTTTTTCAGGGCTGTCCTCAAGTTCTTCATTAACTTCGATTATTTTCCCAGATACAGGAGTATAAACATCAGACGCGGCTTTTACAGATTCTACAACACTTAAAACATCACCCTTATTAATATCAATTCCTTCTTCAGGAATTTCAACAAAAACAATGTCNCCAAGAGAGTGTTGAGCATGATCCGTAATTCCAATATATGCCTTATTACCATCAACTTTTACCCATTCGTGGTCTTTTGAATATTTCAATCCTTCTAAAACTTTCATAATTATTACCTCCATATATTTCAAACATTATTTCCCAATGTTTATAACACTACTTAGAATAGTTCTTTGAATAAAACGGAATCTCCACAATCTTTGCTTTCAATGCTCTATTTCTTATAGCAATCTCTATTTCAAGCCCTATATCAGAAAAATTTGATTCTACTAAAGCCATTCCGATGTTTTTCTCAAGACTTGGAGAGAAGTTACCCGATGTTACAAAGCCAATTTTCTCATTGTTGGTTAAAACATCATAATTGCTTCTTGGTATTCCTCTGTCTATCATTTCAAAACCTACAAGCTTTCTTTTAACACCGTCGCCCTTTTGTTTTACAAGAGCATCTTTACCAATAAAATCAGCCTTTTCAAGTTTAACAAAACGGTCAAAGCCAGCTTCCAGCGGTGTAATGTCTTTTGAAATCTCATGTCCATATAACGGGAGTGAAACTTCAAATCTTAACGTATCGCGAGCTCCAAGCCCAGCTGGTACTATACCATAATCTTTTCCTTTTTCTAACAAAGCATCCCATAACCGTGGTGCATAAGCATTATTAATATAAATTTCAAATCCGTCTTCTCCCGTGTATCCGCTTCTTGAAATAATGGCTTTTCCACCGCAAAGTTCCACTTCAGGATTGAAACTAAAAAATCTAATTTCGTTTAGGGGAATATTCACAAGCTTTTGCAATATTGCTTCGGCATTCGGTCCTTGCAAAGCCAATTGAGCAAAGTCGTCAGAAACATTTTCAACCTCAACCTGTCCCTCAAGGTTTTGCATTATCCATTCATAATCCTTTTGGGTATTTCCAGCATTCACAATCAAAAGATAGAACTGGGATGAGTATTTATAAATCAGCAAATCATCCACAACGCCCCCATCTGGATAACACATTGGGGAATAAAGTATACGATAGTCCTTAGTTCTTTGTATATCATTTGTTATCAGTCTTTGGATAAACTTTTCAGCATCAGGTCCTTTTATAACAATTTCACCCATATGTGAAACATCAAAAACACCTGCAGTTTCTCTTACATGTTTATGCTCTTCAAGGATTCCCGAATATTGAATAGGTAATGCCCAGCCGTTAAAATCAATGATTTTTCCGCCTAANTCNCAATGCTTTTCGTATAATGGTGTTTTTTTCATTACTTGCCTCCCGCTAAGATAGACGTCTGTANTATCTACTATATAAATTCTTTGATAATTGTACCATATTATTCATTTAAGTAAAATACATCATTTATCCAAATCACATGTAGAGTCCATTAAATCATAACCAATTGATACCATTTTTCTGTGTTGACTTTAATACCACATTTGAGTATAATCTTTTCTAATAGGAGTGATATATTTCAAATGGACGACTCGCCTGTACCCGAGCGAAGTATTATATATATAAAGAAAATTATCGTATATTTGCTTATTTAAAAACAATGCGTAACCGAGGAACATGATCTATGATCTGTTGTCTCATTACGCATTTTTTTATTCTCATTTACTTAAATTTCTTAGAAAAATTACAAATAAAATGAAAGAATTACTATTATTATTTGTTTTTGGGAGGTTGTTTTTTTTGGCAGGAAACTCTGTAGTATGGAACCTTGTTTTACAATTATTTTTAATTTTACTAAATGCAATATTTGCATGTGCCGAAATTGCTGTTATTTCTATGAATGATAATAAGATGGAAAGGATGGCTAACACGGGGGACAAACGCGCTATTCGACTTTCTAAGTTGACTGAACAGCCTGCTCGCTTTCTNGCAACAATACAAGTNGGAATTACATTAGCAGGTTTTCTCGGAAGTGCTTTTGCAGCGGATAACTTTGCAGGCATTATTGTAGATGGGCTAATAAAGTTAGGTGTTAGAATTCCTGCTTCAACCCTAAATACGATATCTGTGATTTTAATTACACTAATTCTATCCTACTTTACACTTGTATTTGGAGAGCTGGTTCCAAAAAGAATTGCAATGAAAAATGCCGAAAAACTTGCTCTTAGTATGTCAGGGTTAGTGTATTTCATATCTAAAGTTTTTGCTCCTATTGTGTATTTGTTGACTGCTTCTACTAACGGAATTTTGAGGTTATTAGGAATAGATCCAACAGCATCCGATGCAAGTATTACTGAAGAAGAAATACTTATGATGATTGATGAAGGAAGCGAAAAAGGAGCAATAAACCACTCTGAAAAAGAACTCATTCAGAATGTATTTGAGTTTGACGACAAAACTGCAGAAGAGGTTATGACCCATAGAACCGAAGTATCCCTTCTCTGGCTTGATGAAAATGATGAAGAATGGGAAAAAACCATTGTTGACAGCAGACATACCCATTATCCTGTATGTCATGAAACCACTGACAATGTTATTGGGGTATTAAATTCAAAAGAATACTTTCGACTTAAGGATAAATCACGGGATAATGTTATGGAATTTGCAGTAAAACCTGCATACTTTGTCCCTGAAGCTGTTCGAACAGATATATTGTTCCGTAATATGAAACAAAGCAAAACACATTTTGCAATTGTTTTGGATGAATACGGTGGCATGAATGGTATAATAACAATTAATGATTTGNTGGAGCAATTAGTTGGTGATTTGGATGACGATGTATCTGCAACCGAAATTCCTCCAGAGTTATTAGTTGAGCGTGTTGATTCACAAACCTATAAAATCCATGGCTCCACATCATTAAAGTATGTAGCCGAGAGGCTCGCCCTTAATTTGCCAGAGACCGAATATGAAACATTTGGTGGTTTTGTCTTCGGGATGTTGGGCTACATACCTAAAAGTGGCAGTACACCCGAAGTAGAAGGATATGGCCTTANAATAAAAGTACTTGAGATAAAAGATCATCAACTTGAAAAGGCAATAGTATATATTCAGAAAGANCAAACAGACTTACAAAAATAAAAGTACTAAGCTTTTATTTATCATTGACTAACAAACTTTAAAAAACTAACCCTACAATCAAGATACAAACTTATTGTAGGGTTAGTCATGTTAAGAAAAGAAATATTATAATTGCAGATTATCTTCTTCCGCGGCTATTTGCTATTGCATGTTGAACTGCCTCACGAAGCTCCTTATTTTCTTCTGGAACTTGAGATAATAACCATTGTAGCTGAGCCACTTCATGATCTCTACCTGTCTTTGCAAGAGATTTTACAGTTTCTAACTGAACTTCTGGATCTTGATCACGTATTAAAGTGGTTAAAATGCTATTAACTCCTGGGTCATTCGAGTTACCACATTCTTTTGCTAACATTAATCGTGTTTCTTTATTACCATAAAGGTATTTCTTGCTTAGAATCTCCCATTTTCCTTTCCTAATTAGTTTTTCAATTTTGCTTTCTTTACTACCAAACATTTAAAACACTCCCTATATTTAAATTTATTTTTAATCGTATACATTATCTATTACAAAATTGTACTACCTTTTTGTAATGCATCATTCATTGATATCTTTAATTTTGTGAGACTTAACTTTATATTTTGAAGCTCCTCATCAGTTAATCCTTGTGTAAGTTGCTCAAATGCTTCTCTACCCTTTTTTATAGTATCTTTAAGAACTTCATGTCCTTTATCTGTTAGGACAAGAGCTATGCTTCTTCTATCTGTAGCATTCTCACGTCTTAGTATATATCCGCCTTCCACAAGTTTATTAATTGTTAAACTCATAGCACCTTTTGATAATTTTAGCTCATTACAAAGAGTCTTTAAGTTGATATTGGGATTATTACTGATTATTTTAATAATATATACTTGATGGAACGTCAAGGCTGAATTCTCAAGAACCTTTGAAAAAACATAACTAGAAGCTAGATTTATTTGCTTTAATAAATCCTGAATCTGAATCGAAATGTTTTCGTCTATGTTGTTGGCTTGCAGATCTACGTCCACCTAATATAAACCTCTCCAACACCTTTATTGCTAAAAAAATCTTACTACATAAAGGCTTAATCTAACAATTAACTAAAAATTATAACCTATTTCTCAAAAATTATTAATAAGTTATATACCACAATTGTTTTATTATAAAACAATTGTGGATATATGTCAACCGCCCGGAAAAATAAAAAAGAGCATTTTCTGCTCCATTTATGATAAAGCGTCCATGTGTCACCATATGATTTATGACCATTGAAATTGCACTATTTAATTAACTTTTTACTTGGGGTTGATACAAATGAACGATCTATGGTTATAACTGCATATAGTTCCATGTCTATTTCTTTTATTCGCTTTATGATTTCGTCCTGTATAGTTTTTTCTTTTAACTTACATTGCTCTGTCATAAGAACATCAAAAATTAAATTTTTATGTGCTTTACCCTTAACAATCCTAAAATCATGAATTGACAATGAACGATCAATCTCGGACACTATTTTTTTAGTCAAATCTTTCATTTCTTTTACGAAAGGATCATCGGTAACAATTGGGTCAAGATGAATCACTAAATGTATGCCGTGATCTATTAACATGTCCCTCTCAATATTGTCAATTAGGTCATGGCTTTCAAGTATATCCGCATTAGCATCCACTTCTACATGTAATGATGCAAAACAGTGTTGGGGACCATAATCATGTACCACAAGGTCATGAATACCCATAACACCTTCATACCCTTGAATAAAGCTCTCTATTTTATTTATAAGTTCTTTTGAAGGAGCACGACCCATTATGTTATTAATTGTTTCCTTAAGCACTTTTATACCAGAATACATAATGAAAGCAGACACAATAACGCCCATATAACCGTCAAGATTAACACCTGTAAAATAACTTATAATAATTGACAATAGTACTGCTGACGTTGCAAGCACATCGGATAGACTATCGGCTGCTGTAGCCTCCATCAATATGGAGTCAATATATGCTCCTAATCTCTTATTAAAATAGTATAGCCAAAGCTTCAAAATAATTGAAACGACAAGGGCAATTACCATTATTGCACTGAAAGTTATGGCAATTGGATTGAGTATTTTCTCAATAGAACTCTTCAAAAGTTCAAAGCCAATAAAAAGTATTACAACTGCAACTAACGAAGAGGATATATACTCTATTCTTGCATGTCCAAAAGGGTGATTTTTATCGGCTGGTTTGGTTGACATTTTGAAGCTAAACAAAGATATAATAGATGAACCCGCATCTGACAAGTTGTTAAAAGCATCTCCTGCAATAGCAACGCTTCCTGCCAATGTACCAACAATAATCTTAATAACAAAAAGAATAAAATTAGTAGCAATCCCAACATAACTAGAAAGGCTACCGCATTTCTCACGGACATTTCCATCGTTTATGTTGTCATGGTTTTTTATGAAAACTTTCACAAGAAAGCCTACATTTGCTTTTTCAGTTTTTTTCATCAAACTATCCTTCCCAGAGCTTTTACAATATAACCATAACAACGGTTCCTGTGCAATGTGTGCCGTCAAGATTTAGTATATACTCAAATTGGTTTGTGCATACGAACTTGAAACATGTAACATCATAAAATGCATCTTCTATGTTTTATAAATCAAATCAGATTTTTCAGGTATCAGCAGTTCTTTAAAGTATTTATCCTCCAAAGGTATCCACTCATTAACAAATCGCTCTAACATAATGGCTCCATTTCTTTCCATAATGCGTTTTCTTTGCTTCGCTTTATCTATTTGTAAAAATACTGTTAAGTCATAATCATTAATCAAATAAGGATGCATACTATAACATCCCTCAATAATNTTCAATNTTTTTGGTAAGACCGCCACTTCTTCAAATGTTTCTTTTGAACAATTATATTTCAAGTACCTAAATGTTTCACCATTTTTTATCTTATCCAGAATTTCACTTCTAAAGCGTACATAGTCCACATTGCCACCTGGCTCATTTAATCGTTCCGGTGTTNTAAGTACAGGTGTAAGGAAATAGTCATCCATATGAAATATGTTACAATCATATACGTTTCCTATTAGCTCTGCCAATGTACTTTTGCCAGCCCCACTATTTCCATCTATTGCTATATTAACAGTTTCCTTAGTTCTTAGCAATGAATCGATACTTGAAAAAAGTTTAAAAAAAGTTCTGAGCTCGGCTAAAACTACTCTATATGATGGATTATAAGCCCTCCTGTAAACATCACTATGGCTTACAGGAGGGTAATTTTGTGCTTTTAGATCCTGAATNTTCTCATCTACTTCGTAGACAGTGAAAGGCAATTTACCTTCTTCGCACAACTGCCTTAAAACNTTAAGTTTCCTTTCAAAGCTATCAATAGTTCCTTTAAATGCTTTAGATGTAAGTACAAAAAAGCTATTTATTGTTTCCAGTTCTATTTGATAATCCTTAATACTATTTAGATTTAATCTAACAAGCCCATTTCCTATTTCATCAAACAATGAAATATTTNCATCATAATCACTTACAGTAATACCCTCCACTTCGGTATGTAATCTATGCAAGCTTTCAGATACATTTCTAATCAAATGACCGCTTGCGAATTCATTTTGATAAATGAGTTTTATCATATCTTGAACCATCATTTGTGGATATTTATTAAAGTGATTTATGATTACTTCTTCAATTCTTTTAAGCATCTTTAATTATGTTTCCTCTTTTTAGTGCAATAATAATTGGGGGTATAATTACAATTTGTAAAATAATGCCTGGAATAGCATTTATAAAAGCTCCGGCAGCAAACATCTGCCAAGTAAACGCTGTCCCACTTAAGCCATATAGCACAAGGCTTACAATGCCCCAAACAATTCTCCCACAAA
>JGI24710J26742_10000246_pt1 | contig 50421 bp, 39 predicted proteins | sample BioPla2DNA2_FD_26742 | JGI IMG/M metagenome (IMG submission 26742) | reverse complement strand
ACCCGGCAAAGCACCAATTTGGAAGATGCCGCCGAGATATTGCAGCAGTACAAAATCGAGAAACTGCCGGTCGTTGATGGCGACTACAAGCTTGTGGGGCTTATCACCTACAAGGATATTACCAAAGCGAAGGATAAACCGTTTGCTTGCAAGGATCCTCAGGGTCGTCTTCGTGTGGCTGCCGGGATTGGCGTTACCCACGACTCCGTTGAACGGGCAGGGGCGCTGGTCGATGCAGGCGTGGATGCTATCGTGATCGATACCGCGCACGGTCACACTAAAGGGGTGGGTGACATGTTGCAGCTCATCAAGCGCACCTACCCCGGTATTGATGTTGTGGTGGGGAATATTGCTACCGGTGATGCGGCACGTTGCCTGGTCGATGCCGGTGCTGACGCCGTGAAGGTGGGTATTGGTCCCGGCTCCATCTGTACCACCCGCGTGATTGCCGGCGTGGGTGTGCCGCAGCTGACCGCCATTTACGAGGTGGCCACCGCGTTGAAGGGAACCGATGTGCCGCTGATAGCCGATGGTGGGTTACGTTATTCCGGTGATATCGTAAAGGCGCTGGCTGCTGGGGCCTCCTCTGTGATGATGGGGTCGATGTTGGCCGGAACCGAGGAGTCGCCAGGCGAAACCATTATTTTTAACGGCCGCAAGTTCAAATCCTACCGCGGCATGGGTTCACTCTCCGCGATGCAGAAAGGTTCCAAGGATCGTTACTTCCAGGATGTGGAGGATGACGTGAAAAAGTTGGTGCCCGAGGGGATAGAGGCCCGCGTTCCGTTCAAGGGAACCCTTCAGGAGGTCGTTTACCAGATGGTGGGTGGGCTCCGTGCCGGGATGGGTTATTGTGGCGCAGCGAATATCGAGGCGTTACACCAGGCCAAGTTTACCCGGATCACCTCTGCAGGGTACGCCGAGAGCCACCCGCATGGTGTGATGATTACCCGCGAGGCGCCTAACTACAGCAAGGGGAGCGAATAGTGGACGGTGAGGTTACTTCTCGGTACCCTCTTGCATTGGCACGAAGATAAAGTCACCGTGCAGCGTTTTCCTGAACTTCTCCTCGCCGACCCGCTCGATTTTGGTCATTTTTTGTCCCATTCTGCCACCTAGAGGGCCCACCAACCAGCCTCCTACCTTAAGCTGTTGGAGCAATTTCTCGGGTACCTCTTCGGGCGCTGCCGTTAACAATATTTTATCGAAGGGGGCATGTTCTGGTAATCCCTCGAAGCCGTCTCCGTGGTAAAGGTTCGGGTAATAGCCCAGCTTGTTTAGTGTCTCTTTGGCCGTTTGGTATAGCAAGTGATATCGCTCGATGCTATACACCTCCACGTCCATTTCACAGAGGATGGCTGCCTGGTAACCGCTGCCGGTCCCTATCTCCAGGACCTTCTCCCCGGGTTGTAACTTGAGCAGTTGGGTTTGGTAGGCTACAGTGAAAGGTTGGGATATGGTTTGTCCCTTTTCGATGGGCAAGGGGCGATCGTCGTACGCGTAGGCCGATAGCTTCTCGTCGATAAAAAGGTGTCTTGGAACCTTCTCTACGGCCGTGAGCACCCTCGCGTCATTTATTCCTTTCCTCCTAAGTGCTCTTGCCAGTTGCTTTGCTTCTCTGTTCTCCGTTTGTTGGATTTCTTTGTTGTTTGCCTGCTGTTCTTCTCTCTTTTCCATCTGCCCTGTTGTTTTATTGGCCATTAGTAGGGTTTCTATCTTCTTCGTCTGTAGTGTTCCCCGGTTGTCTCTCTGCTGGGTTATCATGGGGGCATTTTCTTTTCCATCTTGTTCCCTATCCCGGTCTGCGGTGTTAGGCGCAAAAGCGATTAAAGTTCCCACCCAGCAAAAGGCGGTAATCAGAACCAAGGGGAAGAGTAGTGTTTTTCGTTTCATGTTTTCACCGTTTTCTGTTTCAAGCAAAGATAACTATTTATCGCTTACTCGACAAGAGGGATTAGCTTCGTGTGTCGCATGGATCGACTACCACCCAAATCCAATATAGGGATGTAACACTCATTGATTGGAATAAAAGTGCTACCTTTACATGGCATTTCATTTACACGTGGATGATAAAAATGAGATGGTATGGCTCAATAAAGGTGGTGAAGGAAGAAAAGGCGCACCAGTTAAAAATGATGCGGTATGGTACAAGAAAGCGAACCAAAACGATGGGTAGAGGAGATGGTCAATCAATCAAATGGCCCAAGCGGATTATTGGCCAACGAGGATGCAGGATCGTTTGACTGGGGAATCATGTATAACTCGGTGGTTGCCGTGCGTTCCGAACCACTGCACGCCGCGGAGATGGTGACGCAAGCGCTGCTCGGTACTCCTGTGAAGTTGCTCGAGCAGAGGGGTGACTGGAGGAAAGTGCAGCTTCCCGACCTGTATGTTGGTTGGGTGGATGGGTCGTTGCAACCTGTATCACGGGAACGACTTGACGACTACCTGACTAAATCAAAACTCATCGTTACCGCCAACCAAGCCACTGCTTTTGAGGAACCGGACTGCCGCTCCTTACCAATGTCCGATCTAGTGGCCGGGAACATCCTAGTGTTTCAAGCGTCGGTTGATACGTTTTACCGGGTATGTTATCCCGACGGTCGGGAAGCGTACGTTTGTAAATCGGACGCGTTGCCGGTGGATAAGTGGCTGGTAAATGTTGATCTGACGGGGGAGAGCATCGTGAAGCATGCCCTGCAGCTCTTGGGTGTACCCTATCTCTGGGGAGGCACCTCCACCAAGGGGCTCGATTGCAGCGGGCTCACCAAGCAGGTGTACCTGATGCACGGTATCATGTTGCCTCGTGACGCCTCGCAACAGGCGATGCAGGGAGAGCCAGTAGATACGGGTGACAACTTCAGTAACGCGCGGTCAGGCGACCTGCTCTTTTTCGTATCTAAAGCAAGTGGTGATAACCTGGTAGATCGGGTGACCCACGTGGCGATATACATGGACGATATGCGGTTTATCCACGCCTCGGATCACGTGCGGATAGGTAGTTTTAATCCCAACGACCCACTGTACGATGCGTTTAACGCTAATCGCTACTTTTTGACGAAGCGGTTTATACGCGATGGGCAGACCGTCAACGTGGAGACGCTCATTAGCACCGGGCTGTTGACAGGGCCTATCCAGGAGACAGCGTCTATCTCGACACAAGGGGAGGTGGCACCTAGACGGGTTGAGTTGTCTCCTCAAACAGCGCAACCTCCTATTAAACGGAGCAATCGTTCTCCTGGGGCGATGAAGTTGACCTGGTTGCCTTACGAGTTAAAGTTGACCCACCGGTTTACCCTGTCCGGCTCCTCTCGTACAGTTACTCCCGCGGTTCTCACGCGTATTGAATATGACGGGTTGGTAGGCTACGGCGAAGCATCGTTACCCCCCTACCTGGGCGAATCACCTAATTCCGTTATCAAGTTCTTGAAGGAGGTGGATCTTTCGGCATTCCGTGATCCAACGGGTATCGAGGAGATCATGACCTACGTGGACGGGCTTTCGGTTCACGACACGGCCGCTAAGGCCTCGGTGGACATCGCGTTGCATGACCTGACGGGTAAGATACTCGATGTTTCTTGTCACAAGTTGTTCGGGCTGGATAAAAGTGGGGTGCCCAACACCACCTTCACCATTGGCATGGACAGTGAGGAGGTGGTCCGGGTGAAAACGTGGGAGGCTGTCGGTCGATTCAACATCCTGAAAGTAAAAGTGGGTGGTGAAGATGACCGGCGGCTGATTCGGGCTATCCGTTCGGTGACCGATTTGCCCTTGGCGGTAGATGCCAACCAGGGGTGGAGTGACTGGCGCAAAGCGTTGGATATGATTCTTTGGATGGCGGAACAAGGGGTAGTAATGGTGGAGCAGCCGTTGGCAAAGCATGCCCTCGATGATACTGCTCGCCTTACCGAGGCGAGTCCTATTCCCATATTCGCCGACGAGTCGTTGCAGCGTTTGGGTGACCTGCAACGTTTGAAGGGAGTGTTTTCAGGCGTTAACATCAAACTGATGAAGTGCACCGGTATGCATGAGGCGTGGAAAATGCGTGAATTAGCCCGCCTCCTGGAAATGAAGGTGATGATAGGGTGCATGACCGAGACTTCCTGCGCCATTTCGGCTGCAGCCCAACTAAGTCCCGGAGTTGACTTTGCCGACCTTGATGGGGCGTTGCTTATCGTGAATGATTGTTTTGAGGGTGCCCGTCTGGAAAAAGGGAAAATCATCCCGTCCGATCTGCCAGGGATAGGAGCCCTACCGGTAAAGGAGTTATCCTTTGGTCGGTAGTATATCCTTTCTCCAAGCGACTCCCTTGACAAAGCTCATCGCCTCTGTGGTTCTCGCCTTTGCAGTGTGGGATAGTGTAATTTAATCCGTGGGGTGGCGGTCTTTTACGCAACGGGTTGTATAAACTGCTCCCCAGTTGTTCTCTCGAATATGGCTGGCAGACTCAACATTGTTTATTCTGTACGGAGCTGTTGCCGTGGGTACGGGTGTCCCATCCCTAACTTTATCGTAGGCAATGGATAGGGAAAAAACGCCGTTCAAGCTACCAAAGTAATTCTCTGCAGGAGTATTATCTGCTGCCAAGCCCATTTGTCCCGCGTTGATAAGGAAAATCAAGGCCAGCTCCACTTGATTGGGGGTTCTCCATCCGGTTACCCCCTGTTCAGAATAGCCGTCACAAGGGTCTATCCCTCTTTTATAATCATTAAATTTAGCTTGAAAACTACCTCCCGTAGAACGATTATTCTTCGCTACATAGAAATCATAGGTAAGTGAGTTCGCCGCATCTCTATAGAGGTGGGGTACGGGGAGCGGTCCACTCCCCACGAAGCGCGCACGATAGCTGGTGGGGTCCATGTTTCGTGAAACCCTGATATAAGCAGGCTCTGTATTGGTACTCTTGTGTAGGCGAGCGATATACCCAAAGTCACCGGATATATCTTCATTAGCCTCTCCCGGGTCTATTTTTTTTGGCAAGTTTCTAAAACACCTAACCCTGTAAGCGGCATAATTCCCCAAGGAAATACCCTCATCCGCCCAATAATTACCAATAGATTTGGGGGTGTTTCGTTTTGGGGTGGTTACCTGGTAGTAGGACTCCTTTTGCCTTGTCAGAGAAGCGTTTCCACCACTCCAGTATAAGTCGACTCTATCCCTTAAATGGTGGAACCAATAGGCTTCCGGTATGGTTGCCTTACCAATATAGGTATTAAGCATTTGGTTGTAGGAGGGCAGATACCATTTGATCTCATCCTCGTCTATCATACCATTACCGTTGTTGTCCCGGTTTCGTTGCAGGCAGGCGAAGGCACCGGTGTCATAAAGTCCGTTTGTGAAATCGCCCCACCAGTTCTCCGGTATTAAGTTGCCATAAACGGGATCACCTGGCTGCCACCTCATGATGTTTTCGGTGTTGGAGCGTGCTTGTACCGTTTTGTTTCGCCAGAGTGACCTACCCGAGCCATCAGGGTTAAAAGAGATTCTAAAATCGCTACTATTATCTTTCGATTTTGCCCAGATATTGAGCATGTTGGGACGTCCGTTCACTTTATCCACATCGTTGTAAACAATGCCACCGTAGCTGGCAGATGGTTTGGAAACAGGATATGTCTCATCTATAGATTCCATCCCATAGCCAGATACCACTTTAGCGGACTCACGGGTAAAGATAGTCCATATAGCTTTTTGGCGAATCTGTAAAGCGTTCTCACGAAAGAGGCGGGACTGATGGTCCTTGCTCATGCAGGAGACTAGAAAAATAGCCATACCCCTCATCGGTTTATTGGTAAAATCACCATAGCTTATAGGTATGGCCGGGTTAACGGGATGAGCATCATAAAAGAATTCATCAATATAGGCGGTAAACTTAATAGAACCATCTGCTCTGATGTAACTATTAAGCGCACCACTCTTTATCATATCATTCAACTCATCTACTTTTATTCTTGGAACGGGACTGTTTTTATTGGCTTGATCGCCGGGATAAGGAATAAGCCGGTCGGAGTTAGCCGGCATGGGGGAAAAACTTGCCCAATAGATATCAACTTGCCCCTCGGTAGACATGTAGGCATTGTCAAAAGGGGTGTTTACTAAATAGCTAATCGTATCCGTACCAGCCCTAATCTTAGCAACAGACTCCGGAGAAACCCTCATCTCAACATTGGCATAATGAGAGTCGACAATAATCTCTTTTACAGCGTAGAAAACAAAACCTTCCGTTAGTGGATTTACCTCTTCACCCGCCAGGCTTGCATCTTCATAGAGATCCGTGTGACACGCTTGCACGTCAGACTCGATGATAATATCCTTCACACCCCTGATATAGATATTATAGGTATAGGCATAGTTACCTAATACATTGTAGTTATTTGGATCATTTGGATCATGACCTAGTGGAACATAGTAGTAAGCGTCGGCGTAATAAGCATCATTGGGGTCGGTACTTTTTACGCGTGCTTTGATACGTGCGAAAGTGCACATTTCGGGAGCGTATTCAAAGGCGGGGTGCTCTGACTTGATTTCCCGCACGTTTCTACCTTCGGCATCTTTCTTTAGTTTTCCCCTTAGTTTGATTCCCTCCGGCGCGGGGATGTCGATCATTTTTGTCGGCACTTGGCTATTCTCCATCTGGTAGTAGTAAAAATCACCCACCAGTTTTGCATCCAGATTGGAACCAGGGGGTTTACGTGTGATGCTTAAGTCCTCAGGCACGTCAAACTCTCTGGGTGCTAACCTATAGACATCATTATTCCTCGTTGCATGGGTAAAAACAAGGGGCTTGTCTGCCACTACCAATCCACGGCGCGGTATATTCTCAACCGAATATTCAGCCAATTCAACTTCAAGCGTGTTTATCACATCCGGGTGGATAAATATGCGGAAGCGCACCTTGCTCTCGATGCTACGGAGGTGAATTTGTACATTGGTGTTCATGCCGCATGCTACCGTTACGTTGGTATAACCCCACATAAGGATATTGTTTCGCACGCCGCGGTTGGAGGGTGCCTGGTGAATATTGATGAAACGTACCTCGAGCTCTTTCAGTTGACTTTGCGTGGAGATGCCATCAAGCGTACTGGGCGTAATATCCATATTGTAGGAGGCTTCCGCGTTAGCAATCAGGTAGATGGTGTTCTTCCCTTTTGGCAGAAGGATATTGTTCAGCGTGCCGGTAGTGAATGGGTGGGTAAGCGCAAGCTCCTCTTTGCTGTAAAACTTGCTGATACCGCTCACCCTATTTCCATTGGCATCGAATACAAGCATATAGAGATCGGAAACGGCCTCCTCGCTCTCCCTAGACGGCTCCTGTGCCCTAAGCTCTACCTCGGGCAGGGAAGGCATCTTGAAAGCGAGGTTCACATAGGCGCCCTCGCAATCTCCTGAAAGGTCGCCTTCACCGGAAAACAGGTCCCTGTCGGTGCAACCAAAAGCAAGGGTAATGGTAAAGAAGAGTAGTGTTATATAATAAACCTGTCTTTTGTACATCACTGTTTCACTTTCTTGATCTGTTATCGTCTCTATGCTTTAACTTGTTCTCTTTAGCTCGATATTGAATGCGAGAAGGTGGACTATTTCAATTAAATATCGGAACATCGTACGCTATATCTTGAATCGTAGTGGATTGGAAAACGATATTTGCCCTCGCTTCATCAATTTCCCAAGGGATATTTACCGTGTACCTGTAGTGACGGTTGCGGTAGATGTTATAGTCGGCCTCCCGCTCCTCCACAAGATCGAGGTATTTTCTCGTGCCTGCTTGCATCTCCTGCATCTCTTCCGGGGTGGCCGTGAAAAGCGGCACCTTGACTACCTGCGGGTCAGCGATGGAGTTGTTGCTCCTCTTCCGCGCTATCTCTATTTTCAGGTAGAGCGTACCCTTATCGTGCAACGGGTCGGGCCAGTCAGCCGGCTCGGTAGCGGAGAAAATCTTCTCCGGGAAATAGATATCTGTGGGGATTACTTCGGTGAGACCATTCCACGGTTCATCCGCGATAGTCACGGAAATAGGTGTTAAGGAGCGCACCCAGGGTTTTTCCACCAACGTGTAGAAAGCGGGTACCTCCTCAAGTGTTACCTTAACATGGGTGGGTTGATAATTGTTCAAGCAGGAGGGATCTATCTTTCCAAGCTTTAGGCTTAGCTTTGCCATCGCTCGAAGCAGTCCCACCCTACCCCCGGGGTCTTCCGATCTGGCACGGGGGAACGAGCTGACCGGCTTGAAGACGGCATTGGTGCTTGATGGCAGGATGGGCTGCCAAAAAAAGGGAGCCTCGTAAGTTCCTTGTCCGATATACTGGTTGTAATAGACCCGGCTCATCATACGTACACGCTCACTGTACACCTTGTCCGCGTCCGTGAACGGGTAGGTATCGGAAAAAAGCACGTCGTTAAGAAAAGCCGGGTATGCTGCCGTCTTCACTTTTGTCGCCACCACATCAGTCGGGTTGGCGATAAACAAAATATCGTAATAACCTGCATGGGGCAATTTAATCTCGTAATCGTCCATCCAGCCAGTACCTTTCTTTCCCTTGGTGCCTACCGTGATATAGGTTTTCGAGGGGTCGGTAGTATCATGCCACACGGGCGTATTGGTAGCGTTTGTAATCACATCCACCACCGTTATCGTACCGGCCGTTTTTGGCACTAAACATACCAGTAGTCGCTTAACTCGATTGTCGTTCGTACTTGTACCAACAGATATAGCTCCCCTTAGCAGCGCTTTTAGCGCCACCCCGGTTCCACCCTCTTGCTCAATACGCTCTTCACACGTGAAGTGTTCTTTGACGCATCCGCTTGTTGCACCAATCAGTAAGAGCAGTGAAAGAAGCAGGAAAGGTAGAAAACCATATCCGGTACGTTGTGTCATGACGTCTTTAAAGCCTCCAAAATCTATTGAGCCACGAAATTGTACGAGTGAATAGACCAGTTATTGATTGTTAAGCCTACCGCGATGCATCCAGAGGGACAGTCGCACCCGAGTGCCTCTATGACCACGTCGAAGTCATTCACGCAACGGGGGTTCATCAGCTCGTAACCCGCGGTTCCCTTGGCAAGCAGTATCGCCCCCAACAGGTTGAACTCTCGGGAGTCGCCCAGCATCTCTTCGTCAAACGGTATCTTCTCGCCCGTGTGGGCATCCTTTATGTTGACCACGCTGTGATAATATCCGTCCAGCAGAAGCATGGTCACCTCACCCACGAGGGTGGTGTCGGTATAACCGGTACGTATCGGGTAGCTGTACAGCGGTTCGGTGTGCATCACCTTACCCTCGCAACTATATCGGTGGTTACCCGACAGCAGCTCCAGCTTATAGTCGCCGGGTCGCTTCAATCCCTTTACCGTGATATGCACCCGGTTGGTAATCTCACGCAGGTTCAACTTGTTTTGCACCAAAAGGTTGCATGTTTCACCTACAGTGATAATGTCCGAGCTACCCACGTAAAGGCGATGACCGGTAAGGTCGGCACCGCTCTTCAGGGTAAGGTATAGTTTATCTGGGGTTGTCTCGCCGGGCGTAAGTGTCGAGAAGTCATACAGGTTCGTGTCGCCGTGATGAGCCCATGCCACCACCGTGTAGCTCCCGGGTTCGGGAAGCCGTACAAACAGTTCGTGGTCGGGAGCGAGCGTGGTAGCTCCTAACTCTTGCACGCTTGTCAGCTTATTACCGGCATCGAAGACAAAAAAGGTGAGTGCCGTGATATCGGCGGGATACGAGGGTGTTGAGGCACACTCCGTCTGTTCGTAGAGGTGTAGGTAAACACCCCTTTCGCAGTTATCGAGGCTGTCGAAGATAATACGGTCGCACGTCATGGTGAATACTGCCCCTATGATAAGTAGCAGGGGTAATACCTTGTATCGTGCCAAAAGACCTCTATATCGTTTCGTCATTCTCATTTTGTTTGTCTTTACGCCTTTTCGTGTTGCATTAACCGGTATCCGCCAAGCGAAGAGCCTTTCGACTCTCGCTTGACAGATCATCGGAATGTGATCATGAAATATGTCTACTGCTTAGAACCCAACATTATAAGAGTGTACACCCCAGTTCACTACTGTAACCTGAGCAGACATATAGGTCTCCTCTGTTTTGAGCAACTCATCCGGAGCGGGCACATCATCATCCAGGTCAACGGGGAATGGATTGTTTGGATCCGGGTTGAAGGGGTTACCTGAAAAGCCCAATCTCGAAAAGCCGGTAATGTTGATGTGGTAGATGTTGTTGCGAATAACCGGTGAGTTAAACACTTTATCCGGTTTGAACTGACCTAACTCAACACCATCGGGGTTAAGCCAGGCAAAGTAGTAGGTCTTAGCGTTGGTGTATTTGATTACACCATCTTCCACGTGTGTGCCGGGAGCATCTGCCTGGGCGGCCGATAGAGTAGCATAAAACTTACCATTGGTCTTATTGTAGAAAAGGTCGTTGCCCGGGGTGTAAGCATCCTTTTGATCTGTTGCCCAAAAAGCATCCTCAGGAGTGAAAACTGCCTCTATCATCACGTAAGGGGTATTACCCTTGCGGTACCCGGTAGCTTGCTCATCACCATATTGATGAGTAGTCTCGGTGAGGAACTTCATTTTTCCATCATTAATAATATTAGTCACGGAAGCTTCATCGCCAGTAAGGACACTGATTTCATCCAGGTAAACAGTATTATTCACGAAAGTGTAATCGTAGTTGGCAAGTGCTTCAGTAGCGTAATTAGCTACCGTAGGTGTATAACCCCAGCTTGGCGACTTGGTGGTAAAATGGAGTTTCGTGCTGGTAGGAGATACAGTAGCTGTAGCATCCCAAAGCAGTTTAGTTGTCTTCTCGAATTGACCGTATGTCCACATTAAATTTGTCAGCGTACCATAAACGTTGGCGTTTGCATCAGTTATACTGACGGAAGGATGTAAGGCTGTTCCTTTAGTTACCGCTACCCGAGCCGCGCTACGACGTACTGTAAGTGCAAACTGGTTCTTATTAGGATTAATATCATTTATATTGCTAATCGTTGCTTGCTCTTCTGTAATGCCCGCTTGCATAGAGACTCCCGCTAAGGGTTCACCACTCATCAAAATAACATCTTTTGGCGGGGCAACCTCCACTTTCGCGTAATCGGCTAAAGTGTAATCGTATGCTTTGTTATAGGCTTTTTCGAAAGCGATAGTTCGGTCTCCGACGGTAGCGTTAACGACAGCATTAAGAGAATCTTTAATGGCACCGCCGTTATTGATTACCACGTAAATATATCTACCGGTACCCGGCTGTACTACCCAAGGCTTGGTGATATAAATAGCGTCTTGCGTGGACGTGGGGTTTTGAGTTTTCGTTTCATCGATCGAAACAGTGAAATATTGTATCCTGCTGGGGTGTACAATATACACATCCACGTTCTCAATCTTATCGCGTCCACCCCAATTCCCTACAGAATTGTGTACATCATCATCTCCAGCCCGGGTTGATCTTAGTTCGTCAATGCTTTGCGATAGGTCAAGCACCAAACTCATGTAGGTGGTGCCTTCCAGTTCGGGTTCAATGTCACTGTTTTTGTCTTGGCAAGATGCCGCACCAATGAGCAGCATTGCTGCCACACCTCCAAGAAGTAAAAGTTTTTGTAGTTTCATACCACTGAGTTTTTAATAAATGTTATTAATTGAGTTGTTTTCTATATTTAGTCGTGATGTTGTTTTTTAGTGCAGTAGTCGCTCGTTTAAGCGCATTCTATTTTGGTCTATTTCTTTTTATTATTTCCATAGTTTCAATAACCTAAATAACTTGCACAGCAAATATAGGTGTTTTATTATAAACCTAATGCAATAAAATGTAATTATTTGTTGATCTGTGTGGAAAAAATGCTCGAACGCATTGGGTTATGCATAGCGTGAATTCCCGTTAAAAACGTGTAGAAGGTGGATTTTGTTTATCACGAAAAGAGGGAAATCACTAGTTCTGGTGATTGACTGGCGCTCTTTTTTCCTTTTCCTTTGCATCCGAACGGGTTATTCGTCTCGCGAGGCAATCAATTAAAAAACACTCGTTATATTTCCTTGAACCCGTATGATAAAAGTGTACGCTATGAAATTCGATATCTATACGACAGTTTCAAGTAGACGCCTTATGAAGCGTATGCGGCTTGCTCACGCTGGTCATGCGTTTGCTTTCGTCGGCTTTGTACCCTCTATTGTAGGCTCCTTTTTCACTCTTCTCTTGGCGCTTGCCTTAACCAGCCCCGTGCTTGCCGCTAAGCCAGATACGTTGCAGGTACGTTACCTGGATGAGGTGGTGGTAAGTGGCTCAGTGAAAGAGACGAATGAGCTTGAAAATTTGCCCACCGCCGTGTCGGTGGTCTCGCCAAGACAGTTGCAAGAAGGGCGAGTGGAATCGCTTCCCGCGTTAAGTGCGCTTGTCCCTAACCTTTTCATCCCCTCGTACGGCTCCAAGGTCTCCACGCCCATATATATCCGGGGTATCGGTGCACGCCTCGGGCCGCAAACGGTAGGGCTTTACGTGGATAACGTGCCGAGCTTCAACTCTTCGGCATTCGATTTCGAGTTTCAAGATATTCAGCGGGTGGAGGTGCTGCGAGGTGCACAAGGTACCTTGTACGGCAGGAACGCGGTTGGGGGTATCGTAAACCTCTATACCCTATCTCCCCTCACGTACCAGGGAACCCGACTCGCGGTGAGCGGTGGTAGCCACGGGCAATTCTCGGTGAAAGCATCTAATTACAGCAGATTTGGGAAGAACCTTGGAGCCTCTTTGGCGGGGTACTACAAGCGGGATGATGGTTACTTTATGAATAGCTACACCGGACAGAAGGTAGATGCTTCAGAGAACGCTGGGGCACGTCTGAAACTTGAGTGGCAGGTCAATCCCGATTTCAAGGCGATGTTCTTTGGGAATTACGACTGGGTCTCGGGTGGTGCGTTCCCCTACATGCAGGTCGACTCCACGGCGGCCTGCTTCAACGAACCTTCAAGCTACGATCGGCACCTCCTTACTGGCGGGCTTTCGCTGAACTATGCGGGGAATGGCTTCAGCATCCACTCCACCACCGGTTTCCAGTACCTGAAGGATGATATGTGGATGGACCAGGATTACTCGCCTCGCCCTATTTTTTCAATTCGCCAGCAGCAGGAGCAACGGTCGTTCAGCCAGGAGTTCACGGTAAAGTCGGATTTCCAGGGTCGCTACCGTTGGGTGGTGGGGCTGTTTGGGTTTGTTGATAACCGCGAGGTGGATACCCCTGTAGCTCTTGAAAAGGGGATGGTAGAGGTGTTACAGCGGCCGTTGGATGTGATGATGGAGCGTATGGGTGCCCCGTTGCGCCTCGTGTACGCCAGTGATCGGATCGCTCTTCCCGGGGTATATATTAAGCCTTCCCATGGGGCGGCCCTTTTCCACCAATCCACACTGGAGGATGTCTTCGGGGTAGAGGGGCTGTCGGCCACCGCCGGTATCCGGTTTGATTACGAGCGTACCGGGCTTGACTACCGCACCGAGAGCAACGGGGGAGATGTCTACATCGTGTTTAAGCCTCCCCTGCCCATGGCACCTATCTTGGTGGAGGGGGACACCCTGCTGGTAGGTTCGGCACGAAAGGTGTTCTGGGAGGTGCTGCCCAAATTCGCGCTAAAGTACCAGTTGTCGTCCACGACACGGTTCTACCTCTCGGCGTCGAAAGGGTACAAAACGGGCGGCTACAACGAACAGGTCTTTTCGGAGGTGTTACAGTCTGCACTTGCCGAGTCGCTGATGAGGAATGTCCTTAGGCAGATTCCCGCGGGTATTATCCCCCCCATGCCGAACATGGGAACGAAACAGGTTGGTGGTGCAGCATCGGCTACGGGGAATCTTTCGGTCGTGGCGGGACTACCGGTTACCGAGAAACCATCAATGTTCGGAATGCCACCAGCCGTTAGGTCAACACCAACCGTAGAGGAGCAGGCTTCGTTCGCCCCGGAAAGCAGTTGGACCTACGAGTTGGGGGCAAGGTACGAAACTCCTGATCGCTCGCTCTCCCTCTCCGGTGCGTTGTTTTTCTCCCGTGTGGATAACTTGCAGCTGACCAAGCTGGTGAGCGAGGGAACCGCGGGGAGAACCATCACTAACGCGGGGCAGTCCGAGAGTAAGGGAATAGAAGTGAGCCTTCGGTACCTACCGTATGAGAACCTCTCGCTCTTCGCTGAGTACGGGCTGGTTGATGCCCGGTTCGTCAAGTATGAAACCCTGCAGGTGATCGGGGGGGATACCCTTCGTGATTTCTCGGGAAACCGGGTGCCGTTCGCACCCAGGCATACCCTCAGCCTTGGGGTAAGTTACGTGTACGTGTTACCAAGCGGTTCGATGATTGATCGCGTAATGGCCAACGTGCAGTATAGCGGGGTGGGACGGATCTACTGGACCGAGTCGAACATGGATTCTGAAGGGAACACACTCTATCAACTTTTTTATGGGTTGACTAAGGCCCGCATCGTAGCCCAGAAGAGGGCGTTCGCGTTGGAGTTGTGGGTGGAGAACCTGTTTAACACCCGCTATCACGCGTTCCTGTTCGAGCAAAACGACCTGGTGACGGGGAAGACGAATCATTTTGTCCAGCGGGGGTATCCCACCCGTTTCGGTGCTACGCTGAGGTATACGCTTGATCGCTAAGTGAGCGGTAACATCGAAAACTTACCTGAACAGCCAAAGCAGCAGCACCACGATGACCAGCGATGGGAGCATATTCATGATTCGAAGCTTTTTTATGCCGAGAATGTTGATTCCCAAGCCAATCAGCATGATGCCGCCGGTGCTGGTCAGCCCAACGATAATGTCATCAGTGAAAAACGTGGCGGCGTACTTGGCGAGCAGGGTGAGGGTAGCTTGAAAGATAAAGAGGGGCAAGGCAGTGAAGATTACGCCCATGCCGAAAGCGGAGGCCAGTAGGATGGCGGAGAAGAAGTCCATCAGTGACTTGGTGAATAGCAGGTCAGGGTTCCCTTCGACCCCCTCCTGGATGGTGCCGAGGATCGTCATCGACCCCACGCAGAACAGGAGGAAGGCGGTTACCAAGCCCTCGGTGAACCGCTCACTGCCCACGCGAAACCGGGCTTTTAGTTTGTCGCCCATTCGTTCGGCTCCCTGCTCGAGGTTCCACCATTCACCCAACAGCGAGCCGATGGCCAGGCTCGCCACCACGATGAGTATGCGTTCCATCTTGACAGCCATGGATGCACCGATGGCCAAAGTGAACAGCCCAATCGCCTGGAAGTAGATGGTGGTCACCCGCTCAGGCATCCGCTTTTTCAGGAGCAGCCCGATGGTTCCGCCCCCAATCACCGCCACTGTATTTACTATGGTTCCAATCATTCCTTGCAAATAAACGACAAAAGTACCCATTTTTTTTATCTTTTCGGTTTTTTATTCCTTGCACTTGTGAAAAGGCTTTTTTTATCTATTTTTGTTTTATGGGAGTGATTATGGGTATGAAACAGGCATATTTTAAAATAATCGTATGAAGGCGACTTTATCTATAGGGTGGGCAATGATGTTGCTGGTGGTAGCACAGCTGATTTTGAACGTCTTTGAGGCACGGGCGTGTACTTCGGCCATCATCACCGGGAAAGCGACCGCCGACGGGAAACCTTTGATGTGGAAGCACCGGGACACGAACGAAGAGCAAAACCGGCTGGTATACAGTGATGCAGGTACTTATCCCTATATCGGATTGGTGAACAGCAACGACAGTTGCAACAACGAGGTATGGGCAGGGACGAACAGTGCCGGGTTTTGCATCATGAACACAGCTTCCTTTAATATTCGGGATAAGGGGGATGGGACAGCCGAGAGGGACCTCGAGGGTGTTGTTATGCGCGTGGCGTTGGAGCGTTGCGTCTCGTTGAGCGATTTCGAGCACTTCTTGGACACCCTGTCCCGGCCGATGAAGGTGGAGGCCAACTTCGCTGTAATCGATGCGTATGGCGGAGCGGCTTATTACGAGACGAACAACTTCGGTTACCTCAAGGCGGATGCGAACGACCCGATGCAAGCTCCTCACGGTTACCTGATCCGTACCAATTTCTCCTACTCGGGTTTCATGGATGAGGGATTGGGCTACATCCGCCACGAAACGGCGCAGTACCTTTTTTCCCGACAAAGAGATCACTCTACGTTCACACCCGAGTGGATCTTTGCTTCAGCTTCTCGCTCCTATTATCACTCGTTGTTGGGAACCGATTTAAAGGATTATGACTTTAGTGTCCCGGGAGCTACCGGCTACGCGGTTGAACAGGATTACATCTCCCGCTTCAGTTCCTCCGCATCAGTGGTCTTCCAAGGGGTGAAAGAAGGGGAGCCGGCGGAACATACGACCATGTGGACAGCGTTGGGGTTTCCCCCATGCTCGGTGGCCGTGCCCACGTGGGTAAAGGGGGGTAATACCTTGCCCCCAATGCTGCTAAAAGGTGAGGATAGCGAGAACGCTCCACTGTGCGAGAGAGTGGTCGCCCTAAAACACCGGGTTTACCCGATAAAGAGGGGGAGCGGCCACCGTTACTTCAATTGGGTACTGCTGTACAACCCCGATAACAGCGGCATTATGCAGCGACTGGCCCCCGTGGAGGAGGAGTTGTTTGAACGGTCACGGAACGCTATGAAGCAATGGGGTGACGGGAGCTGGGATGAAACAGCCATCCAACGCTTTTACCTGGAGGTGGATCGGTTCGTGATGGATGCCTACAGAGAGCTGTTCGACCTGTAACGAGGTTTTCCCCGTTGGCACGGCTACGGTTGGAGGTCGCCTACCTGTCGGGAACTGTTCGACCGTAACCCGACTTTTTACCCCGGGCTCTTGGAAAAAGCTGTTTTTTCATCTATTTTTGCCTTTCGTATTGGGATACTACACCCCAATATAATTGTGTTACAAAACAAACAGAATGCACCCTGCGGTGTGGAAAAAAATCATACGATATGTACAATTGGTTTGAATGTAAAGTTAAGTACGATAAGTTGATGGAGACCGGCATGCAGAAGAGCGTGACGGAGCCCTATTTGGTCGATGCACTCTCGTTCACCGAAGCGGAGGCGAGGATAATTGAAGAGATGAGGCCCTTTATCTCGGGTGAGTTTTCGGTTTCCGATATCAAGCGGGTGAAGTACACCGAGTCGTTCTTTAACGACAGCGGTGATCGTTATTACCGTGCTAAGCTCCACTTCATCACGCTCGACGAGAAGAGTGGCGCGGAGAAGAAGACCTCTGTCTACATGCTTGTGCAGGCATCAACCTTGAAGGAGGCGGTAGAGATCGTAGAGGCGGAAATGAAGAAAACGATGATCGATTACGCGATCGTCGCGGTAACGGAGACGGCCATTATCGACGTCTTCCCCTACGCGGAGAAAAAAACCATTGTCCACCAGCCAACCGGGGAATAGGTGTGTGAAACCGACATGATTATCGTGAACATCGTATATACAGGGATTAAAAGATAAAACAGTCGTATAGAAAAGGGAATAGGGAGCTAACGGGAATGAAAGGTGAGGAAATGACTATAGCATCTCGGGTGAGCGCGTTGAGAAGCACCATCCCCGGCGGGGTGAAAGTGGTGGCGGTATCCAAGTTCCATCCCGTAGAGGATATCATGCAGGCATACGAGGCGGGACAGCAAATCTTTGGAGAGAGCCGGGCACAGGAGCTGTTGCCCAAGCAAGAGGAGCTGCCCGCGGATATCGAGTGGCATTTCGTTGGGCACTTGCAACGCAACAAGGTGAGGCAGATCGCTCCCTTTATATCGCTGATCCATAGCGTGAGCAGTGAGCGGTTGATGCGGGAGATCGACAAGCAGGCCGCGGTGAATAACCGGGTAATCCCCGGTCTACTGCAGATACATATCGCCGAAGAGGAGAGCAAGTCGGGTTTCCACCCGGACGAGTGTCGTAAGTTCCTCGCCGAGGGAAGGTGGCGCAACTACCCCAACGTGCAGTTGGCGGGGGTGATGGGGATGGCTACATTTACCGAGGATATGGAAAAGGTGCGGGCAGAGTTTCGACAGCTGAAATCGCTTTTCGATGAGTGGAAGGCGAACTACTTCCAAGATGACCCCGCCTTTAAAGAGCTCTCCATGGGGATGTCGGGCGACTACCGGATTGCGATCGAGGAGGGGAGCACGATGGTGCGGTTAGGAACCGTGCTGTTCGGGTCGAGGGGTTAATCCATCAAGCTAAAAGGGATAACATGAATATTCAACAGTTGGAGTACATCATCGCTGTAGATAACTACCGCCACTTCTCTAAGGCGGCCGAGGCGTCGTTCGTGACTCAGCCCACGTTGAGCATGATGATCCAAAAACTGGAAGAGGAGCTGGACGTGAAGATATTCGACCGGTCGCAATTGCCGGTGCAGCCCACCGAGATTGGTCGACGTATCATCGATCAGGCACGGGTGGCAGTGGCGCAGGTCAACCGGATAACGGAGATCGTCCACGAGGAGAAGGGTATCGTGAAAGGGGTGTTCCGGTTGGGGATCATCCCCACGGTGGCACCCTACCTGTTGGCCAACCTCATGCAGGTTCACCGGGAGAGAAACCTCGATGTCCGGATCGTGATCTCCGAGCTGACTACCGACCAGATACTGAAGGCGCTCTCCAACGATACCCTAGATGGGGCTATCTTGGCCACGCCGCTTAAGGAACCTGGCATTAAGGAGCGCCCCCTATACTACGAGCGATTCTTCGCGTACGTCTCACCCATGGAGAGGAGCCTGTACGCCAAAACGGCCCTTGAAGAGCGTGACCTCTCTACCGTCAGGATGTGGTTGCTGGACGAGGTACACTGCTTCCGAACCCAGATACTGCACCTGTGCAACCAACGAGGACGTCGCGGAAAGAGCTCCTCTATTTTCTCGTACGAGGCGGGCAGCATCAATACCCTTATTCATATCGTGGACCAAAACGATGGGATCACCGTGATTCCCGAAATGGCGCTAGCCAACCTGAGCGAGGCCCAAAAGAAAAACGTACGCCCCTTCAAGAATAGTACTCCCGTTCGAGAGATTAGCCTGATCACCCGAAAAGAGTACTTCCGGGAACGGCTGATAAACATCATCGTGGACGAGGTGAAAGCGGCGGTACCCAAGTCGCTGCAAGATGTGGCCATGAAGAAATACGTCGTTCCCCTGTAGAGAGCTTTACACATGGATGTACAGGCGATTATCGATAAGTATTACATTAGGGGTACCAGGCTGTACGACATCTTTATGTCGCATGCGACCGATGTGACGAACAAGGCTTTGTCCATCGTGCAGAATCACCCGGAACTGGCCGTCGATACATTGTTTATCGAGGAGGCGGCCATGCTGCATGACATCGGTATCTACTTGACCCGAGCACCCCATATAGGTTGTAAAGGGAGCTACCCCTATATCTGCCACGGTTACCTGGGGCAAGAACTGCTCACCGCCGAAGGTTACCCCAAGCACGGCTTGGTATGCGAACGGCATACGGGAACCGGTCTTAGCCTTGAAAGCATCATCAAAAGGAAGTTACCGATACCTCACCGGGATATGCGGCCGCAAAGCTTGGAGGAGCAGATCATCTGTTTTGCCGACAAGTTTTATTCCAAATCGAGCCCAGGAAAGGAAAAACCGATCAAGAAGATCAGGCTGGGGCTTAAACGGCACGGGTGGCACCAGGTGAAGGTATTTGACAGGTGGTGTGAGCTGTTCCTTTGAATCAATTCGTTTCTAATAACAGGCCTCTTTCCGCCCATTTCGATGGGCGGTTTCGTCTTGTCGGTTTCTTTGGCAAACTTTTTGCTGTAAGTATCGATGGATAATTCTATTAACTAGCATATGAGTCAAAAGAAAAAAGATACGGTGAACCCCAAGGTGCGGGTTGAAGGAGTAGACAAAAAGTTAAGTAAAGAGCAGCCTGAAAACGTTAAGGATAAGGAAGTGGACATTTTGACAGGTGATCAGCCCAAGGCAGAACCCGAAAAGAAGGTAGCCAAAGGGGATGGTACGATACCCGTGGAAGGGCCGGACACCGGTCAAGAAACCCCGGACCAGAGTAAAGAAGAGGCAACCGCCCCTAGCGTTGAGAAGGAACTGGAGAACCTCCAGCAGAAGCATGAGGAGCTGAATGATAGCTACCTACGCCTGCACGCGGAGTACGATAATTTCAGGAAACGCACCTTGAAAGAGAAAGCCGAGTTGATAAAAAATGGTGGGGAGCGGGTGTTAATTGGCATCGTCTCCCTCGTGGATGATTTTGAACGTGCCCTGGAGTCCATGCAACGGGCAGAGGATAAGGAGGCCGTCTTGGAAGGCATCGAGTTGATCCACTCTAAATTTATTAATTTCTTGAAACAGCATGGGGTGAACGAGATTGAGGCGGTGGGACAACCGTTTGACGCGGATCGTTTCGAGGCGGTTACAACCACCCCGGTGGAGGACGAGGAGCAGAAGGGGAAGGTGGTAGACTGTATCCAAAAGGGGTACGCGTTGAATGACAAGATCATCCGTTACCCGAAAGTAATCGTGGGGGAGTAAGATGGCGACGAAAAGAGATTATTACGATGTGCTCGATGTGGCAAAGAGCGCCACGGCCGAGGAGATAAAAAAGGCCTACAGGCAAAAGGCCCTTCAATATCACCCCGATAAGAACCCGGGGAACAAAGAGGCCGAGGAGAAGTTCAAGGAGGCGGCCGAGGCGTACGAGGTGCTGAGCGATGAGAACAAGCGTGCACGGTACGACCAGTTTGGACACGCCGGCATGAGTGGATCTGCTTCCGGCGGGTTTAGTGGCGGCATGTCCATGGAGGATATTTTTTCTCAATTCGGCGATATATTTGGGGGGCATTTCGGTGGCTTTGGTGGGTTCGGCGGTTTTGGTGGTACCCAGCGTGCCAGGAGGACGAACCGCGGCTCCGACCTTCGGGTAAAGGTGAAGTTGACGCTGAAAGAGATCCTGCACGGGGTTGAGAAAAAGATCAAGGTTAAGAAGTACGTCTCCTGCAGTTCCTGTAAAGGGAACGGATCAGAGGGTGGCGACTCCGTTTCTACTTGCCCCACCTGTAACGGGTCGGGCGTGGTGACACGGGTGGCGAACACCATCCTTGGACAGATGCAAACCTCTTCCACTTGCCCCACTTGCAATGGCGATGGGAAAAGCATCACGAAGAAGTGTGCTCACTGCAACGGTGAGGGTATCGTGCGCGACGAGGAGGTGATATCCATTCAAATACCGGCCGGCGTGGCCGAGGGGATGCAACTCTCCCTGTCGGGCAAAGGGAATGCTGCCCGAAGGGGTGGGGTAAATGGCGATTTGCTGGTTGTGGTGGAAGAGGAGGAGGATCCCGACTTGATTCGCGATGGCGATGATGTAATCTACAACCTATTCTTGAGTTTTCCCACAGCCGCCTTGGGGGGTACCGTTGAAGTACCCACCATTGAAGGTGTAGCGAAGGTGAAGATCGAACCGGGCACCCAACCCGGTAAGGTGCTGCGCCTACGCAACAAGGGTCTCCCCCCCGTGAACGGTTATGGTCGAGGCGACCAGCTGATTCACGTGAACGTTTACGTCCCGGAGAACCTGACCGACAAGGAGCGGGAGAGCTTGAAGCAGATGAAAGGCTCTACCAATTTTGCCCCGACGAAAACGGAACAAAAGCGGGCGTTCAACCGATTCAAACGGATGTTCGATTAAGGAGAACGCCATTTGTGATGAACGTGTTGGTTACAACCTGTTACATCGCGAGAAAAAGTCAATCGCTTCTAGCTCGCGCTTGATCATTGCCTCCTCCTCGTTGTTGATGTTCTGGAAAGGTGTCCGGTTGGGACCCAGGTCCAGCCCCATAAGCTTCATGATCCGTTTGCCCGCCACGATGTTGCCCCGGTAGCGTGCGATCACGTTGATCACCTCCTGCGCGAAGTTCTGATGTTCCACCGCTTTTTCAACATCACCCTTGTTGTACTCGTTGATAACCCCAACCAGCGATCTCCCTATATAACTGCCCGTGCCGCTGATACCGCCTTGTGCACCACCCATCACGAGGGCCGAAAGTATTGTTTCATCCTGCCCGTGTAGCATATCGTACTTGCCGTTTTTATAGAGCATGCATTGGTTGTACTCGTATAGGCTCTCAAAGGTGTACTTGATACCCGCCAGGTTGGGTATCCGCCCATCGGCCGCCTTCAGGAAGGGCAGCATGGGGAGGTAAACGCCGTTGAGCGCGGGAATGTGGTAAAAGTAGAAGGGGAGGCGGGGTGCACCGCACGCGATCTCCTCGCAATACTTTACGAGCTCTTCTACACGTCCTACTTTAGGGAAGGGCGATGCCATTGCACCGGTGCCGAACGCACCAATCTCTTGGGCATGTTGGGCCATTTGAACGCTCTCTTTCACGCAGGTTGCTCCCACGTGCACGATTACCTTGAATCCCTCGGGAACGACCGACATCCATTTCTCAGCCAGTTTCAGCCGTTCCTCCACCGTCAGCAGGTACCCCTCTCCAGATGACCCGTTGATGAAGACACCAATCAAGCCGTTTTTTTGCAGCATGGCCGCGTAATCAGCGATGGGACCCAAGTCTATCTCCCCTTTGTGATTGAATGGGGTGAACGGGGCGACGATCAGTCCTTTGATTTTATCAAATTGTTTCATCTCTTTAAAGTATGTTTGTTTCGGCTTTCGGGTGCTGCCGTAGTCCTTTTGGCTTTTACGCAAGTGCTAGACAGGTACGAAAGCCGGGGTTAGCTTGTTATTTAGTTTTCTTCCGTGGCTGTCTCCTTTTCCGGGTAGGTTAGCTCTGGCTTCGGCTTCACGAAGAGCAGCATCAGTAGCACGGCGGCCAGCACCACGATGGACAATTTACTGAAGTCGGCTCCCAGGTTACCTGCATCGGTGGAGCTTCCCAGCATCCGGGTGGAGACGTAGCCCGCGAATACCCCCATCATGTTCATGATACCGTAGGAGGTGGCCCGGTAACGTTGTGGAATAATCTGGCAGAGGATTGGCATGTTGTTGGTGTCGAACATGCCGTAGCCGACACCAAAGAGTACCGCGGCGCCTATCAACCCGAGGTAGGTGTGACCAAACCCAAGCAACACAAGCGACGGTATGGTGAGGCTGAGCCCGATCACGCTGGTGTAGATTCTCCCCTTGATGTGTTTCTGTACCCACCGGTCGGACAGTGGTCCGCCAATCAGTACCCCAATGAATGATGCAATTGCGATGGAGATGGTCGCCATCGGTCCCGCCTTCGCCATCTCGATGCCCAGGTTTTCAGCGAAGAGCGTGGGAAGCCAGTTTTTCGTGGCCCACCCCGGGAAGCTGGGTGCCATGAAGTAAAAGAGGAGGATCCAGAAGGATAAGGTGCCAAGGATTACCCCTAGAGAGCTTAACACGGATTCCTTTTTAGCAACCGCCTCTTGTAGTTTGGGCTGCAGCTTAGCGGTCTTGGTACCCGCGTGCCCCTCTTTGTCGTGAAGCACGAAGATCAGCAGTATCGCGTATACGATACCGATAAGCCCAAAGCTGTGGAATACGGTCTGCCATGAGAAGCTCGCGGCGATGGTGGCTCCGAATCCACCAAGAGCTTGCCCGGTGTAGAGACCCGACATATGGATGCCGATGGCCAACGAGCGGGTTTTGGAGCTATGGAAGTCGGCGATCATGGCCAACGCGGTAGGCAGGTAAAGCGCTTCGCTCACCCCCATCAGCGCACGTAGCCAGTAGACCTGCTGGAAGGTTTGCGCGTAGCCTAGGGCGAAGGTGACGGCCGACCAGACGAATAGGCTACCCACGATGAGCCATTTTCGGTTTACCCTATCGGCAATCATGCCTGCGATGGGGCTCATTAGCCCGTAGATGAGGAGGAAGATGCCCATCACCCGGCCAAAGTTCTCGGCAATAGCCAGCTCTGTTATGTCCAGTTGCATCGCTGACTGCAAAGTCGAGAGCATCTGCCGGTCAAGGTAGTTAAGCAGGGCCACAACCCAAAGCAACCCGACTACGATCCAGGGGTAATACTTACTATTTTGCATACGATTGTTTCATTATATTTGACAATTATTCTCTTTACTGCTTTTGCCTTTCCTTCCTGTTTTGCTTTCAATACCAATCCATCCCCTTTCTTATCTTTTAACGAACCTCTATTAGCTCACCTCTCCATGTTTCTGGCGAGCGAACGCCCGGTTTTAGTTCTCCTTGTACCACGTAGAAAGTCGATTGTGGAATATACTCTCTGCTGGGGGGTACTCCGGGGGGGTCTCATGGCTATCATGTTCCACCTGTTCACCTTGCTTGCCGCGGCGCGTTGTTTCGTCCCAAACCAGGGTAGCTCCGGCACGTGCCGTGTGGGGTAAACTATCGATGGTGCTCCACTCTCCCGTTTTCGTATCGAAAAGTCGACACTCCAGATTAAACCGGTAGTAGCTGATGGGGTGGGTCATGTAGGTTGATGAGAACTCATTGTTCCGTTGCTTCTTCTCCTCCTCGGTCAGCGTGGGGTCGTGGGCAATCGTGTGCTGCGTGGTGATGGCGTTGAGGAAAATATCATGGTTTACCCCTCCCAGGCAAAGGATATACCGGTTATCGACCGCTATTGCCGTCGCTCCTCCCAACGAGAATGGCTTGCCTGTATTGGGATCTACCTGTTCGCCCACCTTCTCCCATGTCTGCTCGTTGGGGTCGTAACGCAGCACGTCGGTGGCCATGGCCGGTTCCCGTTCGGCATCTCCCCCGAAGAAGCCTCCCAGCAGGTAGAGGTAAGGTTGTTCCTCCTCTTGTATGGCGACCAGTATCGGTTGGACCCGCGGCAAGCCGGGGAATGAAGGTAGTTTCGTCCAGTTTGTATCACCGCGCCGGGCATGCTGGTCAGCCGCGGGGTTGATCCCATTATGTTTTACCCAAGCAGAATCACTGGCTACGTTGATGCTGTACAGCGTGTTTGACGGCGTGCCGTTCACGTTTCCGCCCGCCACGTAGACCGTTGAACCTATTGCGCAGCCGGCAAAGTTGTCCATGGGCATAGGGAGTGGGGCAAAGGGGGTCAATTCGACCGTGGCGGTTGTCCCCATTGTTTCGTTCAACTCCATTACGGTATTCGCTTTCACCGCGTTGTTTGCATCCATTTTGGCGCTTGTCTCCATCGCGGTGGTTTCTGGTGTGTGGTCCCGGTTGTATCGTAGTGATACCTTGTAGCAGCTGGTCAGTAGCTCCGTGGAGCCGTTGCCGCCTATCCACAAGGAACCGTGGGGGATGGGTATCGATACACCATAGGCCGAGGGTACCGGTAACTTCCCGATGATTTTCCAAGAATTGTTCGCGGGATCATACCAGAGGATCTCGTCGTAGAAGGCTTTCGCTCCTCCTTCAAACCCCAGTTTGTCGGGGAAGTTGGCACCCCCGGCCACGATTAGCTGCCCATCAATGAACGCGGCATAGGTAGCTGAAACACCTTTCGCGAGGTGGCCCTGTAGCCCCTCCTCACTTAGTTTATTCCAATTGATCACTATCGGTTTTGCCATACGTGGTCCGTTGCACGAGAACAGCAAGGTGAAACCGATACATGCAATACCTATCAGTGCGGACCTGAGCCGTACGGATTTGACAAACGCGGTTCTGATCGATGCGCACTTAGTCAACGTTCTCGCGGTCGATTCGCTCATGCTGCTACTCGCTTTATCCCTCGATGTTTTTTGGCAACTCATATTGTTGTTATATTCTATCGTTCGCTCTTTCTATCCTCCTTGTTTAACCTTTCAAGGAAAACAGATTACTTTACCTTGTCGGGGCTATAGATCAGATCGGGTGCCCGCTCTCTTCCATCGGGGGTTACGAATACAAAGGTAAACATCCATTTTTGTAACCGTACCTCCGGGGTCGAAAATTTTCCAATAGGCAATTTTAGAAGCACCTTATTCCACCCTTTTTCTAGTTGAACGGGAAGGGGAGGGCGGGCGCTAAAATTCTCGTTCTTAAGCGTGATCTCGTTGCTTTTCACCGTATGCTGGTTTTCCCAAACTGGTGGTTCCAACGGCTCATCGTTGATGAACACAAGGCTCTCCCGGTAGTCCCACTTACCCGGGGGCGGTGGCAGATCGCTCTCCGACCGGCTGTAGTCCTGTGTCGTCACCCAGAGTCCCACCTCCTGTTTTTTGGGCGACCATACCCAGGTGTAGGCGTAGGCGGTGTGGTTCTCCTTTGGCTCCTCGTAAAAGGCAGGCACGATGTCCCACACGTGGCGCAGGTATATGGAGGCGCCCACCGCATCGCGCACCTTATACTCGTTGCACTGGTACAGGTACGAGTCGGCCAATTCCACTTCCGGCGGGAATGATCGGGTCAACACCCCTTCGTTGGGGAACGGGTCAGTAATCCGCCAGCGGATATCGGTCTGCTTCACGTAGGGAAATGGCTCCTCTTTAAAATAGCGCTCTTTATGGTGCAGCATGCGTTGCTCGAAGTCGGCGAACGATTGAAATACCGGGTCATTAGGGTCAGTCGGTAGGATTGGCCCGTTTTCGTCGAAATACTCCGATCCGCCGCCCTTCCACGTACGCTCCGCGAAAGCCAGCATGTTGGGGTAAAAATGGTTTTGCATGAGAATCTGCTTCTCGTCAGGCAGCAGTCGATCATTCCATACCGCCAAGATGCTCCCCGCCAAGTCGCCGCTGCCCCGTTTCGCATTGTAAACCCGGCTGTTGTACAGCGCCACGATATCGCCAAACGCGTCAAAGTGGTTGATGTAGTGGAACCGCGAGTCGATGGCCGGAATGCCCGGTTGCGCCTTGCCCCGGTAGCTCCATAGCTGGGTGGCATCGATCTCCCCGGGTTCGTAATTCCACCCGGGGTTCCAAGAGATCACCTTTTTACCCAGCCCTCGGATATGGGCCACCATCTCCGGCACGAAGTCGGGGTTCGTGAATTGCACTTCGTCGGTCCCGATATGGATATAGGGCAGGTCTGGGAACACCTCGGTGCAGACCTCCTCCATCAACTCCTTCAGTATCTTCATCCCCTTGGGCGACTGCATATCCACGCCCGTTGCACGAATAAATGCGGCACTATGCCCCGGCATATCCACCTCGGGAATTAACAGCACGTGATGCTGTCGGCACCAATAGGCGATCTCCCGTGCCTCCTCGATGGTGTAATATTTCCCTGGTAACCGTTCAAAGTGGATACTGTCGTTCAGCTCGGGGAAGCGGCTACTTTGTAGCCGCCACCCCTGGTTTTCCGTCAGGTGCCAGTGGAACAGGTTGATCTTGTAACGGGAGAGGAGTGCGATCTGTTTTTTTAGCTCCTCCACCGAGAGATAGCTTCTCCCGATATCGTGCATGAAACCCCGTACCCTAAAGGCTGGCCAGTCGGTAATCTCGACCAGCGGCAGGTGAGCGCTGCCGTTATCTTCTTTCACGATAAGCTGTTGCAGTGTCTGCCGCGACCAGTAGGCCCCCCGGTCCGTGACGGCTTCAATCCGAATGCTATCCTTAGTGATTACCAGCCGGTAGGCCTCTTCTTGGTTGTCACCCGCCTCGGGAATAGTATTCACCCTTTTTTGAGATACAACCGTTTCATCGATTGTACCGGAAGGGAGCCAATGTTTACCCGAACCGGATAGGGATACCTCTTGGGGCATCGGAAGGAGGGTCAACTCTGTCTCTTTTTCAGTTTTACAAGAGAAAAAGAGCAGTAGAAGCAGTGGGATGTATATATTACGTTTCATTGGTCTAGCCGTTACGAGCCATTCATCGACTACTCCATCTCATGGGTAATCGCTTCCAGTGCCTGCCAGCACTGGTAGAGTCCTCTTGGGATATGGAAACAGCCTTTCCACTTTCCACCTTTCAGGTCAAGGATTACTTCCCCTTGACGGTTCAGGTAACCCCACCACTCGGGGTGTTCGGGATCTTTAAAGTGTTTCCACGTGTAGTTGTGCACCCTTTTGAACCAGTCGAGGCATTGCTGGTTGCCTGTTAGCTGGTATCCCTTGATCAACGAGATCAAGGACTCCATATGTACCCACCATAACTTTTGGTCATGCTCCAGTTGTTGCGGCGGGTGACCTTCCCTATCCATGAAATAGAATATCCCATCGTGCTCTTTGTCCCAGCCGTACTCGACCATGGTCAGCGTGGTTTTCACGGCTTTTTCAATCAACTCAGGGCGGTTAAGGCGCACGCCCAGGTCCATGATGAACCACATGGCCTCAATTCCGTGTCCCGGGTTTATAAGTCGACCGTCGAATGTATCGGAGAGCGTTCCGTCATCGTTCAGGTTTTCCACGACAATGCCCCCTAATTCAGGTCTAAGAAATAGGTTCATCACCTCATGGATGCACTCCCCCATGGTACGTTCCACGGTCTTTTTGTCAAGCAGATGCTCTATTTCCAGTGTAAGGTTACTCATGATCATTGGGAGAGAGAACGATTTCAAGTTCCTGGTCCCCGGGTGCGCTTTGTTCCACCGTCCCTTCGGGTTCTCTCTCTTCTCAAGGATGATCTCAAAGGTGCGTTTGGCTATCTCAGCGTACTCTTGGTTCCTTGTTGCCAAGCTTAGTTGACCGAACGCCATAGCGGCGAAGGTATAGGAGAAGATGTTGTAGGGTTCCACAAGCGGTTTCCCCTCGCGCGTTAAGGAAAAGTACCAGTTGTAATTCCCGTCGTGCCCGTGCTTTTTGAGGAACTCTGCACCTTGGATGGCACAATCGAGCCACTCTTTTCTTTTTTCCACCCTATTGTAGAGCATGGTGAAGAGCCAGACCTGCCTGGCTTGGAGCCAGATGAACTTGTCGGTATCGAACACGTTACCCTGTCTATCCAGGCAGGTGAAGTAACCCCCGTGCTCGTCGTCTTGTGATTTAGTTAGCCAGAACGGAACCACGTTATCCAGCAATTCAGATTTGTATAATGCCCGTAATGCGTTAAAATCTGTCATATTTTCATTATTATTGTTTAAACTGGGGTGAAATTGCACTTTTATACCATAATAATACAATACAAAACGCAAAGAAAAGAAATAAATTTCATTAATTCAAGGAGTAAAAAGATAATATTTAATATGTGTGGCGATTATAAGGACATATATTCATTTATGGGACAGTGGTACCCTTTCAGAAGGTTGCGTTTGGCTATCTTGTCTCGATTTTTTGAACCGCCTTAAGAACTTTTTGAGCCAGCCTATCGAATCCTGTGCCGGTTAGCTGAACACCATCCACGGTAGCTTCACCGACTTCACCGATGAGTCCATCCCGTTGTAATAGGTTACTTGCGCGTTAATTCGCTAAATCAGGGCGAAGGCAATCACGAGAAGGAGGGGCTTCATTTGTTTCGTTTTTAAATGAATAGGGGTTCAACTTTCACCGGTTGTTTGACGGTGCTGTCGTTTTTAAAGTAAAAAAGAGTGTAAGTGCAAAAGTTCCATCAAAGGCTTCTTCGTTTCTCTAAGGAGGTTGATGTGGGTTGGTTTAAAAAGCGTTTGGCGGCAGGCAATGCTTCTGGATTTCCCACGTCGATGGTTTGCATTCCCTCGGGAGCATACGATGTAATGGTGACTTCATTGCAATATTGGATGTAGAAGTCGATAATGGAAAAGGTGTCGGCCATCATTTCCATCTGTTCAAAGAGGGAGGAGTGTAGAAGATGGATGCCAGAGAAAGCGAGCTTCCTGTAGCGGGAGGGGTTGAAATTGGCGGTGGGTGATTTCACCTCTCCTGTTTTTTCGTTCATCCACCCCCGTAGTCGGTTCGACTCGTCAAAGAGCAGGTAGCGCGACGTTTCTCGTTCGCTGCACACCAAGGTGGCTGCAGGGTTAGATTTTTGATGCTGCTTCACCAGTTCGCGGAGGTCGATATTGGAAAGGATGTCCACGTTATGGATCAGAAAGGGTTGTTCGTCGTTAAAAAACCAGGATGCTCGCTTGATACCACCCCCGGTATCGAGGAGCTTTTCGCTTTCGTCGGAAAATTCGACACGGATGCCAAAGTCATCGTTCGTCCGTACGAATTCGATGACCTGGTCGGCAAAGTGATGCACATTGATAATGATCTCGTTGAACCCTGAGGCTTTCAACTTTTCAATGGTATGTTGCAACAGTGGCTTCCCCGCTACCGGTACCAGTGCCTTGGGCATACTGTCCGTCAACGGTTTCAACCGGGTTCCCAGTCCTGCCGCGAACACCATCGCTTTCATTCGATTATATCTTCATGTTTTAGTGTATGGAACTCGCTTTTAATCATGCTCATTTCATACGTTTTTATTGATTATTAGGGTCTGAACTCCTGCTCCAGGTTCTGTTCGCGGTGTACGAGCGAGACCTTCACCTTAAACTGCTTGGCAATATGCTCAGCGATCCGTTGCGCGGCGTAGACCGACCGGTGTTGTCCGCCGGTACACCCGAAGGAGATCATCAGGTCAGTAAATCCTCGGTCGATGTAGCGTTGCACGTGCCGGTCAACGAGTGGGTAGATATTGTCGAGGAACGCGGTTATCTCGCCATCCTCCTCCAGGAATTTGATGACCGGTTCGTCCAGCCCGTTCACGTTGTTGTACCGTTCAAATTTGCCGGGGTTGTTAATGGCGCGACAGTCGAACACGTATCCCCCGCCATTGCCGGAAGTGTCGTTGGGTATCCCTTTCTTGTAGGCGAAGCTGAATACTCGCACCTCCAACGTTCGCTTACAGGTGTCGGCAAACTGTTTCAGTTCCGTCATCTCGCTCAAAATTTCCTGGAGATAAGGATACTCCTCGAACCCCTCTTTCAGCAGCACCCGAAGGTTGTTCAGGGCGAACGGGATACTCTGGATAAAGTGCGGTTTCTTTTCGAAGTAGCCCCTGAAACCGTATGCCCCTAATACCTGTAATGTGCGGAATAGGACGAACAGTTGTAATTGCTCCATAAAAGCAGCTTCACCCACGGGCATCCATTTTTGAAGCGATAGGATGTAGGTTTGAATCAGCTCATCGCGTAGCTCATTGGGGAAGTTGGCTTTTGCCTGCCATAAGAACGAGGCTACGTCATAGTAGACTGGCCCTTTTCGTCCCCCCTGAAAATCGATGAAGTAGGGTGCTCCATCCACGAGCATCACGTTACGCGATTGAAAATCGCGATAGAGAAATGTCTCTGTTTGCTCTTGTAAGAGTCGTTCGGCCAACCTTTCGAAATCATCCTCCAGGAGATCCTCCCTGAAGTCCATTCCGGTAGTTTTCAGGAAGTTGTACTTGAAGTAGTTCAGGTCCCAATGGATCGAACGCCGGTCGAACTCCGGCAAGGGGTGGCAGATGTTAAAATCGAGTCCCTTAGCACCCTTTACCTGAAAGTCGGCCAGCAGGGTGATGGTCTTGTGGAGTAGTTTTTTTTCGTCATGGCTGAATACGCCAGTGAGCCTTCCCCCTTTTATGGCATCAAACAGGATGGTATCGCCCAGATCCTGTTGGATGTAGAACATCTCGTCGTCCGATACGGATAGTACCTCTGGTACAGGCAGGTCCCTCTCGTGAAAATGGCGTGCCAAACGGATGAATGCACGGTTCTCATCCCGAGACTCCCCCCTAACCCCAATAAGTGAGATCCCGTCGCATGTCAACCGATAGTACTTTCGGTTGGAACCGGACAAGGGTAAAGCCTCCAGTAATGGGTTGGTTTTTCCCGTGTATCGGGTAAAAAGGGTGATTAGTTGCCTCATTTTGATGTTTCCTTTGTTTAATCCACGGAGTGATACAGAGCCCCACCTTATGTTTGTTGGATCACCTTATCTAAACCAATTTAGTTTTCCAACTCCTTTAACCAATCGGAAGGCGAAGCGTCGCTAGGCATACACCAGTTACCCCGGGGTGAAAGGTTTACCGAGCCTACCTTAGGTCCATCGGGCAAGCAAGAGCGTTTGAACTGTTGCGCGAAGAAGCGCTGGTAAAACAGCTTCAGCCATTTCTTTATCTCCTCGGGGTTGTACTTACCGGCGAATGCCTGTTCGGCTATGAAGCGGATACGTTTAGGGGTGTCACCGTACCTCAACACGCGATGCAGGAAGAAGTCGTGTAACTCGTAGGGCCCCACGAATTGTTCAGTCTCCTGCGCAATGGTTCCATCCCCTTTGGCCGGCAATAGCTCGGGGCTGAATGGGGTGTCCAGTATGTCGTTCAGGACGCCCCGTGTATTTCCCTCCACACGGTGATCGGCTATCCAACGGACCAGCGTGGCGACCAGCGTTTTGGGTACACCCGTGTTGACGGCGTACATTGACATATGGTCACCGTTGTAGGTGGTCCAACCCAAGGCTAGCTCAGACATGTTCCCGGTGCCAATGACCAGTCCTCCCACCCTATTCGCGTAGTCCATCAATATTTGTGTCCGCTCCCTGGCCTGGCTGTTTTCATAGGTCACGTCGTGGTTGTTGCCGTCATGTCCAATATCCTTGAAGTGTTGTGATACGGCATCGTTGATGGGTATCTCCTTGATGGTGACGCCGACCTCCCTCATCAAGGCCATCCCATTGTTGAAGGTGCGCTGGGTCGTGCCAAAGCCCGGCATGGTGATGCCGTGGATATTTTCTCGGGGGAGTCCTAATCGGTTGAACGTGTTGGCCACCACCAGCAGTGCCAGCGTGGAGTCTAACCCCCCTGAGATGCCGATGACCGCTTGTTGTATATTGGTGTGAACCAGTCGTTTTGCCAGACCATGTGTTTGAATAGCAAAAAGTTCCGAGAGGCGTGCATCGCGCTTTTCTACAGGGGGAATAAATGGGTGTGGATTAAATGACCGCCACATCGTTGCCGGGGAGATGGTGTCAAGGAAGCAATCAACCTCTATCAAATAGTCCGTTGTTTCGGTTGTGAAGTGGTGACTATTTAGCCGGTCGTGTCGCAACGCGTCAACATCGATGTCGGCTATGATCAACTCGCTATCAAGCGAGAAGCGGGGGGACTCGGCAAGGAGGATGCCATTTTCCGCGATAAGGCAGTCGCCCGAGAAAACCAGGTCGGTCGTCGATTCGCCAAACCCTGCGGAAGCGTAGATGTATGCCGCGTGACAGCGGGCTGATTGCTGCTTGACGAGCGCTTTTCGGTAGTCGTGCCTGCCCACCAGCTCGTTGCTTGCCGCTAAGTTGAAGATGAGTTCCGCCCCCTGCATGGTCAATCCCGATGAGGGAGGTATTGGCTCCCACAGCTCTTTGCCGATCTCCACGCCAAAGTGGGCGAACGGGGTGCGGAAGATCATCCCGCCGGGAGAGACCGGTACACCTTCTCCCGCGATCTCTACCGTGTGGCAGTCGAGTTGGTCACCAGAGGTGAACCAACGGGTTTCGTGAATCCCGTTGTGGTTGGAAAGGAATCTTTTAGGTACCACGCCCAAGATACCTTCGGCGGATACCGCGGCCGCCACGCTGTAGAGGTTGTCCTGGATACGCAGGGGAAGTCCAACTAAGGCGATAGGGAAAGTATCACTCCCACCACGCTTCAAGAAAAGCGACAAGTCGGACAGTCCTTCCAGCGCTTTCTCCTGCAACCCTCGTTGAAAGAACAGATCGCCACAGCTAGCAGCTGTGAGACAGAGCTCTGGAAAGCAGAGAACTTGCACCTTCTCTTGCCGTGCCCGCTCGATTACCTTTTTTATCTCGGCCACGTTGTACCCGCAATTGGCCACTTTTAGCTTGGGCGATGCCGCACCCACGCGAAGGAACCCGTACCTGTTTATTTCCATAACCTCGTACCTTTCAATAGTATGATTTCGCTATTCCTATAGCCTCTTTCTCTCCATAGTTCATGAAGAACTAAACCCTAATCGTTCGAGTAAGATGTAATATTTCCGGCATGGCTGCCGTCAGTTCGGGCATGGAGTGAAAGACGATGGAGGCCCCCGCATCCTTTAGTACACTATCGTCAAGGGGACCCGTGTTTACGGCGATGGTGAATATGCCCGCTTTCACGGCCGCTTCGATACCCAACGGGGCATTCTCGATCACGATGGCTTGGTTGGGTTGTAGGTTACCCCCCATTTCCAACCCTTTCAAGAAGGGTTCCGGGTGCGGCTTCCCCTGTTTCACGTTGAAAGCGGTTACCATTGTATCTGGTGTGAATGCCCCCGGGAAGTGGGTGGCGAGCCTGTCCAGCAGGGTGGGTTGTCCAGATCCGGTAACCAGGATGGGGATGAGCCCCTCTTGTTGAACGTATTCCAGTGTCTCACGTGCACCGGGCATGGTCTCATCGTTGTTGTATTGGCGAAAAAGCTCCGACTTGCGGGCGTATATCTTCTCCTCCTCTTCGGAGGTAGACTCCCGGTTCAAGTTGCGTTGAAAGATAGCGTTGATCGTGGCATGCCCCAGTCGCCCTTCCTGAAGGAAAAACTCGTTGGGCAGGTATTTCAATCCAAATTCATCCATCGCCTCTCGCCAGGAAAGGTCATGTGCCGGCATGGAGTCGTAAAGCACCCCGTCCATATCAAAGATAACCGCCTTAAGGTCGAAGTGCATCCAACGCTTTGTCTTAAGATAGTTTATGAATAGTTTGTTCATCTTTAATAAGATAGTTGTCTATATAATTTGAAGGTTACAGCCTCGACCGAATGGCCTTACTGGCCTCCTCGAACCCCGGTTTCTCCAGTAGGGCAAACATGTTCTTCTTGTAGGCTTCCACGCCGGGTTGATTGAAGGGGTTTACCCCCAGTAGGTAACCGCTGATACCGCACGCCTTCTCGAAGAAGTAAATCAGTTGTCCCAGGTACCTTTCGTTTAACTCAGGCAGCTCGATTAACAGGTTGGGAACACCCCCGTCCACGTGGGCGACCTGGGTTCCCAGCTCCGCCATTTTATTCACCTCGTCTACCCGCTTTCCTGCCAGGTAATTCAACCCGTCTAGATCTCTCTCGTCGTTGGGTATCCGCACCTCCCTGCCGGGCTTCCGGACGGAGATCACCGTCTCGAAGAGGGTACGCTCCCCCTCCTGAATCCATTGACCCATCGAATGAAGATCGGCCGTGAAATCGACCGCTGCCGGGAAGATTCCTTTCAGCTCCTTCCCCTCGCTCTCCCCGTATAGTTGCTTCCACCACTCGGCCAGGTAGTGTAGCTTGGGGTGGTAGTTCACCAAGACCTCTATCTTCTTACCTCGCTTGTACAGCTCGTTCCGTATTACCGCGTAAATGGCTGGTAGGTTGTGGTTGAAAGAGGTGTCCGGCTCCGTCGCTTTCTCGATTTCCCGGGCTCCAGTTACTAAAGAGCGGATGTCGATTCCTGCCACCGCGATGGGGAGCAGCCCCACCGGGGTGAGTACCGAGTAGCGTCCCCCCACGTCATCGGGGATGACGAATGTTTTGTACCCTTCAGAATCGGCTAACGTGCGAAGTGCACCCTTTCTGGCATCAGTAATCGCGACAATTCGTTTTGTTGCCTCCTCTTTGCCAACTTTATTTTCCAGCTGCTCCTTCAGCAGTCGGAAGGCGATAGCAGGCTCTGTAGTAGTACCCGACTTGGATATGTGGATAATGCCGAACTGTTTATCGTTTAGGTAGTGGGTTAGTTCATACAGGTACTCCTCGCAGAGGTTGATCCCGGCGAACAGCACAACCGGGTTTTTCCGCTCTTCTTCCTTTTGAAGCCAATCGAATGAGTTAGTAAGTGCTTCGATTACGGCACGGGCACCCAGGTAACTCCCGCCGATGCCCACCACAACGACCACCTCGCAACGGGAACGAAGGGCCACTGCGGCCTCTTCCACTTCACGTAAGAGGTTATCGGTGATAGATGAAGGGAGGGAGACCCACCCCAGGAAATCGTTTCCCTCGCGAGAGCCCTCATGCAGCGCCCTGTTACACGCTTCGGCTTGCTCCGATTTTCTCAAGATCTCCGCTTCCGGGAGGAAGGGGAATACTTGCTTGATGTTTAGCTGAATACTATTCATTGTGTTGTTTTTATGAACGGGTAACCGGGCAACGCACGGTACCCCGTTAGGTGAAAATTAGGAGTCAGAAGAAATCGATCAACTGACAGATGCCTTTTTTGGGTTGCAACTTCTCATGAAGGATCTCGTATACCGTTTGGGCAATGGGCATCTGCACTTTGAAGCGCTCATTGAGTTCGTGGATACACTTGGCCCCATAATATCCTTCGGCTATCATCTCCATCTCCAACTGCGCTGTTCTCACGGAATAACCCTTGCCAATCATCGTGCCCAGCGTACGGTTACGGCTAAACTGCGAGTAGCTGGTCACCAGCATATCACCCAGGTACTGCTGCTCCGTGATCTGGCGTTCCATGGGGGCTGCCTTGTTGAGGAAATGCGCCATCTCCTTGGCGCAATTGCTCATCAGTACCGCCTGGAAGTTATCGCCATACATTAGACCTTGGCAGATACCCGCCGCAATGGCGTAGATATTCTTCAGCACTGCCGCGAGCTCAATCCCCACCACATCGGTTGAGGTGTTCGTTTTTAATATCCTCGATGAGATGGCCTCTGCCAGCAGCTTCGCCTTCTCCTCGTCTTTGCTGGCGGCGGTTAGGAATGAAAGGCGCTCTAGGGCAACCTCTTCTGCGTGGCATGGCCCGGAGAGAACACCGATGTTCTCAAAGGGAACTTTAAAGTTGTCGGCCAGGTACTCGCTCATCACCATGTTGTCGTTGGGGATGATGCCCTTCAACGCCGAGACGATAAACTTTCCCCGAAACGTACTATTCCATATGCGCCGGAAGGATTGCTTCACGTATGGTGATGGGATGGCGATAATGACCGTGTCGGAATCCTTTATTGCTTTCTCGATGTTCGAGTAGAAGGTGATCTGTGCCAGGTTGAACTTCACGTTGGTCAAGTAGTTGGGGTTGCGCCCCAGCTTGTAAAAACCTTCGATCTGGTCATCCCTGCGAATGTACCAGTTAATATGTTTCTGGTTCATCAACACCATCTTGGCCAGCGCGGTAGCCCACGTGCCTCCACCAAGGATGCAAATTTTTCCAATAGAGTCCATGCCACGTTATTTTTTCTGTTGAACCGATGCTCCCGATTCGTCGCTTGGTTTGCCCAGGAGTGTTTCTTTTTCAGTGTTTTGCGGATCGGCTTCTCGCTTCAAACGCCATTCGGGACGCATAGTTGGGAAAAGCAGTACCTCTTGGATAGAGGTCTGCCCGGTGAGCAGCATGGTGAGGCGATCCATCCCAATTCCCATTCCCGAGGTGGGGGGCATACCGTACTCAAGTGCCCGTAAAAAGTCCTGGTCGATGAACATCGCCTCGTCATCGCCCTTCTCAGACAAACGGAGTTGCTCCTCGAAACGGTACCGTTGGTCAATCGGGTCGTTCAGCTCGCTGTAGGCGTTGGCCAGCTCTTTTCCGTTGATCATCAGTTCGAACCGCTCCGTTAGATCGGGGTTATCCCGGTGTCGCTTGGTAAGGGGCGACATCTCGATGGGGTAATCGATGATAAAGGTCGGCTGAATGTAATGCTTTTCAGCCTTTTCTCCAAAGATTTCATCAATCAGTTTCCCCTTGCCCATCGTCTCGTCCTCCTCTATCCCCAGTTGCCTGCAAGCCTCTCTGAGCTGGGACTCGTCCATCCCGCTGATATCGATACCAGTATGCTCCTTGATGGCGTTGATCATGGTTACACGCGGGTAGGGCGCCTTGAAGTCGATTACGCGGTCGTCCACCTTCACCTGGGTAGTACCCAGCACCTCCAAGGCAACGTGCTCTAATAGCTGCTCGGTGAACTCCATCATCCAGTGATAGTCGGTGTAGGCTACGTAGATCTCCATCACCGTGAATTCGGGATTGTGCGTACGGTCCATACCCTCGTTTCGGAAGTTTCGGGAGAACTCGTATACCCCATCAAAACCGCCCACGATAAGCCGTTTCAGGTAGAGCTCGTTGGCAATCCGCAGGTAAAGATCAATGTCGAGCGCGTTCATATGGGTGACGAACGGGCGGGCGGCAGCGCCACCAGGTATGCTCTGTAATACTGGCGTGTCTACCTCGAGATAACCCCGTTGGTTAAAGAACGAACGCATCGCGTCGAAGATGCGGGTCCGCTTCACGAAGATATCTTTTACCCCATCGTTCACCAACAGGTCCACGTAGCGCTGGCGATACCGTAGCTCGGGATCTGAAAATTTATCGTACACCTCCCCATCTTTCGCCTTCACTATTGGCAGGGGTCTCAACGATTTCGCCAGCAGGGTCATCGACTCGGCATTCACCGATATTTCTCCCATCCTCGTACGGAAAACGTTGCCCGTGATTCCTACGAAGTCACCGATATCCAACAGCTTCTTGAAAACCGTGTTGTACAGTTCTTTGTCCTCTCCCGGGCAGAGGCCGTCGCGGGTGATGTACACCTGAATACGGCCCTTCGAGTCCATCAACTCGAAGAACGATGCTTTCCCCATGATTCGGCGGCTCATGATCCGTCCCGCGATGCTCACGGCACGAGGCTCTTCGCCGTCCACGAACTCCCTTTTTATATCTGTAGAGTAGGCGTTCACCTCGTACAAGTGAGCCGGATAGGGTTCAATCCCCAGTTCCCTAAGCTCTTCGAGGCTCTGTCTACGAATAACTTCCTGTTCGCTTCGTTCCAAAGTATGCATGTTAGATTATTTTTAATCGCATTTCCTCTCCCTCCCTTTAAGTTACAAAAGTACAAAAAAGTTCATAACAAACCATCCTTTCTGTTGTTCACTTCTCGATCTGAGGGAATGCCCTGTACTGGCGACAAGGGCGTTTAAATAAATTAAAGGAAAAAATGTTGAATTCGAAAAATATTCTCTATATTTGTGCATTATGTTAGCTGGCGGCATTTAGAGAAACCCTAGATGCCCCTTTTTGGATGACATGTTCATAAAGTAGACTATTCCTCGCCATGGCCTTGTCCAAGTAAACTTGTCCATTGCTCATTTGGCTTAACGGAATAGTTCCATACACCGAAACATGAGAATAAAATGACCGTATGAATATAAAACGGGTGAATGAAATCGTGGAAGGGACGGTGCTTTTCGCACCGGATGCGGCGTGTAGCTGCGAGAGCGCATTCGCATCGGACTTGATGAGCGACGTGTTGCGCTATTACATGGAAAACACCATCTTGATTACTGGATTGTGCACGTTACAGACCATCCGGACAGCGGAAATTTCCAATATACCATGTATCGTTTTCGCCCGCGGCAAGCAGGTCTCCGATTCAATGCTTCAGTTGGCAAAGGAGAACGGTATCGCTATCATCGAATCGGGGCTGACCCTGTTCGAGGTATCCGGCAGGCTTTATCAACAGGGGTTGAAGCCGGTTCAAGAATACCTTCATAGCATGAAAGAGAACGACCGGTAACTTAACCCGATAAAACGTGAACGGCGAGTGGTTTGAAAACGGGAAACGAGAATGAGGATTGAATACCATATAGAAGGAGGGGATTTTAGCGCCGCGGGTGGTGCCAGTTCGGCAGTGAGGAAAACGTTGAAGCAGTTCAATATTGCCCCGCTATTGGTGAGGAGGATCGCGGTGGTCCTTTATGAGGCAGAGATGAACGTGGTTGCGCATGCATACCATGGTACCATGACCGTGGATATACGTCCCACCGGTATTTACGTGGTGATCGAGGACAGTGGACCTGGTATTGAAGATATCGATAAAGCTATGCAGGAGGGCTTCTCCACGGCGACGGATGAGGTCCGTCAGATGGGCTTCGGAGCGGGAATGGGGTTACCAAACATCCGGAAGAACTGCGATGAGATGACGCTTACCTCTACTCCTGGCGTTGGGACCCGTCTCGAGATTCAGGTGAACTTTTAAACCGTTTAGCCGAAAAAGAAAAACGTGAAGTGAAAGACAGGAATTACACGCACTCGATTCAGATCGATTCTAACAAATGCATCGGCTGTTCTCGCTGCATGCGTGTCTGCTCCACGAAGGCAATACGCATAGTGGATGGGCACGCGCGTATCCAGCCCGAGCGGTGTGTTGATTGTGGTGAGTGTTTCCGTGCCTGTCCTCAGCGAGCCATATATGCCAAAGACGATGGACTGACCTCTCTCCCTCCCGGGCATCACACCATTGCGTTGGTTCCCTCGGTCTTCATTGGGCAGTTCCCTCCTGGCTATTCGGCCACACAAGTGCTGGATGCCGTGCGCCAGGTGGGTTTCGATGAGGTGTTTGAAGTGGAACACGCGGTCGACTTCATGAAGCGTGCCTATTCCGCTTACGCGGAGAGTCACTTGACAAGGCCACTTATTAGTTCTTATTGTCCCGCTGTGGTGCGCCTAATACAGGTGCAGTACCCCGCGCTGACCGGGCAAATCATGCGGTTAAAGGCCCCTCACGATATCGCCTCGCTATTTTTGAGAAAATCGAGAGAGAGGAGGAATGGAGCGCCCGAAGATGATGCGCCTGAAAAGATTTCCATTTACTATATAACCCCGTGTGCCGCGAAGAGCGTGGCCGCCAGCGCCCCCGTGGGTGAGGAGAAGTCGTTCATTGATGGGACGATCAACATGACGACCGTTTTTAACCTCGCTTTGAAAATATTGCGGGGACAGAAAGAGACTATGGACCGGAAATCGGTTGCCGATATGAGTCCCGATTCGGTCTGTTGGTCGTTGTCGGGTACTGAGAAGAAGTATTTCCCCGGGCGAAGTCTTGCTATCGACGGGATGGATAACGTGATTGAGTTCCTGGAAAAGCTCGAGTTGGGACAAATCACCGGGATTGACTTTCTAGAGATGCGTGCCTGTGATCAGGGATGCGCGGGAGGTATCCTCTGCCCGGGCAACCGCTTCCTTACGGTAGAACGATTGGAAAAGCGTCGCGAACGGTTGAGGATGCTCAAGGAGGAGCACCGGGGGACCGTGGAAAACAGCTTGCTGGAGAGGGAGGAGGAGCTTCACGCCCACTCGGGGGTGGGGCCGGTCTACCCTCGCGATGGGCTGTTGCTGGATGAGGACATGGCGAAAGCCCTCCTCAAGCTGCAGCGAATTGACCGGCTACTGACTTACCTGCCTGGGTTCGACTGCGGTGCTTGTGGTGCACCCGAGTGTAGATGCTTGGCGGAGGATATCGTGAAAGGGAAGGCGACCATTTCGCACTGCGTTTTCGTGCAGCGCGTCATGGAGAAGAACTATAAGCTGAGCCCTGAACAGTCGTTTGCGGTCATCGAGAAGGTGTGGGGTAAGAATCGGCTTGATAAGTACCGGGAGTAAGCAAAACAAAAGGAGTAAGCTATAATAATGGAGTGGTGAATATGAATGTAAAAAGCATGAAAGAGGCTTTGGGCTACGAGTGTCTCTCCGGTGAGTCATGGCTCGATCGGCCTGTAGAGGGTGCCTACCAGTCGGATCTTTTGAGCGACGTTATGGGGAAGGCGCAAGCTGGGATGGTGTGGATTACCTCTCAGGTGCATAAGAATATCGTGGCGGTCGCTTCGCTGAAGGAGTTAAGCGCCATCGTCGCCGTGAACGAGCGGAAGGTGGACCCGGAAGTTATCGAGGCGGCCAACGAGGAGGAGGTGGTGATCCTCGCGTCCGGGAAGCCGGCTTTCGAAACAGGTGGAGAGTTGTATTGTTGGCTGAGCGAGGCGAAAAACGGTTGAACGAGTAGGCATGAGGGCCGATCTGCATATACACACCTGCCTTTCACCATGCGGGGATCTGGATATGAGCCCAAGGAACATCGTTCGAATCGCCAAGGAGCGGGGACTGCAAATCATCGCGATTACTGATCACAACAGTACCCGGAACGTTCGGACCTGTATGAGCCTGGGAGAACGAGAGGGACTCTACGTGATCCCCGGCTGCGAGGTGAACACGCGAGAGGAGGTACATGTGCTGTGCTATTTTCCTCACTTGGAGGCTACCGAGGCGTTCCAACGCTACCTGGATGGGAAGATGAGCGATGTGAAAAATGACCCTGATCGGTTCGGCTATCAGGTGGCCGTGGATGAGAACGACCAGATCGTGTACGAGGAGGAGCGCTCCTTGTTCATGAGTATCAGCGATGAGATAGAGCGGGTCGCCGAGGTGGTATACCGGCTGGGTGGCATTTTTGTTCCTGCTCATGTGGATCGTCCCGGGAACAGCCTGTTCAGCCAATTGGGGTTTATTCCCCCGGGGTTGAGATACCACGCGCTGGAGGTGTCAAAAGGCACTACGCCTGCTGGTTTCTTATTAGGTCACCCCGAGCTGAAAGAGGAGCGTTTGATACAGAGTTCCGATGCGCATTACCCGGGGGACATCGCGGTGGCCTATACCCGGTTTGGTATCACGGGGCTAAACTGGCAGGAACTTACCGATGCGTTGTTGAACGCCAGGTACGAAACCTGCAACACCCGGTTCGGTACGTCCAGGGGAACCGTTGTCCCATCATGGGGAGACCCTGAAAAAGGAGAACGCTTATGACCGATTTGGCCATGCATATGATGGATATCGCGCAGAACTCTATACGGGCGGGGGCTCGAACCATCGGGATTGATATAGAAGAGAGGAGTGGCGACTGTACGCTTACGCTTCGGGTGACAGACGACGGTAAAGGGATGAGCCGCGAGACCGTGGAAAAGCTGGTTGATCCCTTCTTCACCACCCGTGATACGCGGAGGGTGGGATTGGGAATTCCCTTCCTGAAGATGACCTGCGAACAGGCGGGCGGAGGGTTACAGATAATCTCTAAAGAGGGGGAAGGAACGACCATTGAGGCTACGTACCGCACCGATAATATCGACTGCCTGCCGATGGGCGATGTGCCCGGTTATCTCTCGCTCTTGTTGAAAGCGAATCCGGAGATCGCCTTCCGGTTCATGTACCGGGTGGACGAGGAGGAGTTTGTTTTGGATACCGAGGAACTGAGGGAGTTGGGAATCGAGTGGGAGGCTGCTGGAATGTTGGCCGTGATAAAGGAGTACATACGAGAAAACATGAATGCGATCGATCATATCGCGAACGGGTGATCGTGTGTGCATGACAAAAACGATAATCGAGTAGATGATGAACATGAATATAAGATAAACTTTAACTAACTAAATGATTGAATGATATGGCTGTGATTAAAACACTGGATGACCTGAAAAAGAGACAGGAGGAGATGAAGTCCCGGGTGAACCTGAGAGACAAGGCGGAAAATCCCGAGTCGTTGGTTCAAGTGAAAGTGGCGATGGCGACCTGCGGCATCGCTTCGGGGGCCAAAGAGGTAATGGAGTTCTTCGTGACGGAACTTGATAAGAGAAGTATCGACGCGGTGGTCACGCAAACCGGCTGTATGGGATACTGCTTCGCCGAACCAACGGTGGAGATCACCCTGCCCGGTAAGGAGCCGATAGTCTTTGGGTACGTGGACGCTGAAAAAGCGGATGAGATTATCGAGCGGTACATAAAAGAGGGAGAATTGGTGGATGGTATCATCCCGCAAAATTACAATACCATTTAAACAACGATCTATGAGTCATTACAAAATGCATTTGCTGGTGTGCGCCGGCACCGGCTGTCACGCCTCAGAGAGCGACCTGGTTTACGAGATGCTACATGACGAGGTGGAGCGAAAAGGGTTGAACGACGACGTGCAGGTTATCCGCACGGGTTGCTTTGGCTTTTGCGAGAAGGGACCCATCGTGAAGGTGCTACCGGATAACACCTTCTATACCCAGGTGAAACCGGATGATGCCCGAGAGATCATCGACGAGCACGTGATCAAGGGACGAGAGGTGGAGCGGCTGCTCTACCTGGATCCCGAGACGAACGAGCACGTGATTGACTCGAAGCATATGGGATTCTACAAAAAGCAGTTGCGGGTAGCCTTGCGCAATTGTGGTACTATCGACCCGGAGAACATCGACGAGTCGATTGCCCGAGACGCTTACATGGCACTGGGTAAGGTAATCACCGAAATGACCCCGCAAGAGGCTATCGACCTGATTAAGCGGTCCGGCTTACGAGGTCGTGGTGGTGCTGGGTTCCCTACCGGTCTCAAGTGGGAAATCACGAGCAAGAACCAGAGCGATCGGAAATTCGTGGTCTGTAACGCCGACGAGGGGGATCCCGGTGCGTTTATGGACCGTTCCATCTTGGAGGGCGACCCGCACTCCGTCCTTGAGGCGATGGCAATTTGCGGGTACTGCATCGGGGCATCCGAAGGGTTAATTTATATTCGCGCGGAGTATCCACTAGCCATCCGGAGACTGAAGATAGCCATCTCTCAGGCAAGGTCGTATGGACTGCTGGGAGATAATATATTAGGGAGCGACTTTAGCTTCGACATCAAGTTGCGCTACGGGGCCGGTGCCTTCGTGTGTGGTGAGGAGACCGCGCTGATCAATTCCATGGAGGGACATCGGGGTGAACCTACCAACAAGCCCCCCTTCCCGGCAGAAAAAGGGTACCTGGGGAAACCCACCTGCGTGAACAACGTGGAGACCTTCGCCAATGTCCCGGTAATCGTGTTGAAAGGGGCGGAATGGTTCTCCTCCATCGGCACCGAGAAGTCGAAAGGAACCAAAGTTTTCGCCCTCGCGGGGAAGATCAACAACGTCGGCCTCATAGAGGTACCGATGGGTATCACGCTCCGGGAGATCATTTACGAGATTGGTGGCGGTGTGAAAGGGGGCAAAAAGTTTAAAGCCGTCCAGACGGGGGGACCATCGGGAGGTTGTCTTACCGAGAAGCACCTCGATACACCGATCGACTACGAGAGCCTTATGGCAGCAGGGTCGATGATGGGTTCGGGGGGCATGATCGTGCTCGACGAGGACGACTGCATGGTATCGGTTGCCAAGTTTTACCTCGACTTTATTGTTGAGGAGTCCTGCGGGAGGTGCGCACCCTGTCGTATTGGAAGCAAGCGGCTGTATGAGACCCTGGACCGAATCACCGTGGGCAAGGGGGAGCAGGAGGATATCGAGATACTGAAAAATTTGGGGTCGGTCATTAGAGACACGGCACTATGTGGTTTGGGACAAACTGCCCCGAACCCGGTGATCTCTACGCTCGATAACTTCATGGAGGAGTACGTGGAACACGTGCACGAGAAGAAGTGTCGTTCTGGACAGTGCAGAGACCTGCTTTATTACGTGATTTCGGAAGAGAATTGTACAGGTTGCATGGCGTGTACGAGGGTCTGCCCCACCCATGCCATAAGTGGTGAACGGAGGCAACCCCACGTGATTAACCAAGAGGTCTGTATCAAGTGCGGCGCATGTATGGAAAAGTGTCAGTTCGATGCCATTAGCCTGATGAAGGACTATCCGAGAGAAGTTCAATTAACCACGAAATAATGAATTAACAGTATGATAGAACTAACGATAGATAAAAAGAAGGTGCGGGTGGAGAAAGGAACTACCATCCTTAAGGCGGCCCGGCAAGCGGGCATAGAGATACCCACCCTGTGTCATTACGAGTTGTGCGACATGGGCATTGAGAATAAACCGGGCGGGTGCCGAATCTGCGTGGTGGAGGTAGAGGGGCGACGTAACCTTGCTCCCTCATGCATCACCGAGGCGCAAGACGGTATGGTGATCCACACGCATAGCATACGGGTGCTTAATGCGCGGACAACGGTATTGAAGCTCATCATTTCTGATCACCCGTTTGATTGCTTAGTGTGCCCCAAGTCGGGTCATTGCGAACTGCAAGACCTGGCTGTGCAGTTCGGCATCCGTAGCCAGCCCTACGTTGGGGAACAGTCGAAGTACCGAAATGATACCTCCCCATCCATTATCCGCGATGTGGACAAGTGCATCATGTGCCGCCGTTGCGAAATGATGTGCAACGAGGTACAGACCGTGGGTGCGTTGTCTGCCGTGAACCGCGGGTTCATGTCAGTGGTGGCCCCCGCGTTCGAGATGAACCTGGAAGACTCTCCCTGTACCTACTGTGGGCAGTGCGTGTCGGTCTGCCCCACGGGTGCACTTACCGAGAAGGACCATACCAACGAGATTATACGTGCACTGAGTGATCCATCGAAAACGGTGATCGTTCAAACGGCTCCCGCTGTACGTGCCGCATTGGGAGAGGAATTCGGTATGCCTGCCGGAACGCTTGTCACTGGCAAAATGGTTTCCGCACTCCGGGAGCTGGGCTTCGATTACGTGTTCGATACCGATTTCAGTGCAGACTTAACGATCATGGAGGAGGGGACCGAACTGTTGCAGCGTGTAAGTGGTTTCTTGAAAGGTGATACCAACGTGCGATTGCCTATCCTTACCTCTTGCTGTCCCGGTTGGGTCAACTTCTTTGAACATAACTACCCTGACCTACTAGATGTGCCCTCTACGGCGAAGTCACCCCAGCAGATGTTCGGGGCCATCGCCAAGACCTATTTCGCGGAGAAGATCGGGGTGAAACGGAAAGACATGATCGTGGTCTCCGTTATGCCCTGCCTGGGTAAGAAGTACGAGTGCCAGCGCGACGAGTTCAAGGTGGATGGCAACCCTGATGTTGATTACTCGATCTCTACCCGCGAGTTAGCAGCCTTTATCAAACAGGCGAATATCGACTTCCTGAACCTCCCGGACGGCGACTTCGATGACCCGCTGGGCGAGTCGACAGGTGCTGCCGTCATCTTCGGCAACACTGGAGGAGTTATCGAGGCAGCGTGCCGCACAGCCTACGAGCTCTATACCGGGAAGAAATTAGAGAAGGTGGACTTCCATGAGTTGCGTGGGATGGAAGGTATCCGTTCGGCCACGGTAGACTTTAACGGGGTTGAACTGAATATCGGGATTGCACACGGGCTGGGGAATGCCCGCAAGCTGCTGGACGAGGTGAAGGAAGGGAAGTCGAAGTTCCACGCGATCGAGGTGATGGCGTGCCCCGGTGGATGCATCGGTGGTGGTGGACAGCCCTTTAACCACGGTGATAGCGAGATCCTCGAGAAGCGCGCCGCGGCTCTTTACATGGCAGACCATGAGATGCCAATCCGCAAGTCGCACGAGAACCCTTCTATCATCAAGCTGTACGAGGAGTTCTTGGGCGAACCGGGGAGCGAGCTTGCTCACAAGCTGTTGCACACGGAGTACTTCCCGAAGAGCAACGAGGTGACCATCCATCTACAAGGATGATTGTTGAATCATGAAATTGAAACCATATGAGTAAAAAAATAACCATATCACCCGAGGCCTTCGAATATATGGAAAAGGTGACCGGCACCGATGGCGTGGAGGTAAGGGTAAACTTGCCGAAAAAGATCATAGAGCAGATCAACGAGATATGCGACTCGTTCGACAACGATCCGGGAGAGTTAATCAACGTGCTGCATGAAGCGCAAAACCAGTTCGGCTACCTCTCGGCAGAGGTGCAGGACGTGGTGGCTCATAACCTGCATATACCAGTAGCGCAGGTGTACGGGGTGGTGACCTTCTACTCCTACTTTTCGATGATTCCCAAGGGGGAATACCCCATCTCCATCTGCATGGGGACAGCCTGTTACGTGCGTGGTGCCGAGAGGGTACTCGAGGAGTTTACAAAGGAGTTGGGCATCAAGGTGGGAGAGACCACGCCCGACGGACGCTTTTCGATTAACTGCTTGCGCTGCGTGGGGGCCTGCGGGTTAGCCCCCGTGGTGCTGGTGGGCGAAAAAGTGTACGGACGCGTTTCGCCAGATGGGGTAAAGCAGATTATTGATGAGTACAAAAAGGCGGATGGTGGAAGCTGTTAAAATGTTTCTATGCACTTTAACCTGCCTTTCCGGCAGCCTTTTAAGTTGTTTCAGCACATGTTTTTTCAGCAGGTTAAATCCGGGTGTTCGCTCCTGCTTGAATTCTCTTTTCATACCGGGCAGAGTTTCCCTGTTGAAAATAAGCGATAACGTGATTCAGACCACGTAGCCGCCGTTCTAGTGATTTAAGTTCCCCTTCCCCATCGTCATTGGCGATGGGGAGGGGTTTGTTTTCATATAGCAGGTATTCGGGTCGGTAGCTGGTAGGCGTGATGTTGGGCATAACCACGTTGGCGCCTATCGTGATGGCTTTTTCCCGTGCGTTGCTGTCAATCGCCTCCAGTGCGGTGGTCGCTGCTATATTGATGTCCTTCATCAGGAGGCGCAGCAGGGCTACCATCTTCCAGCTCAGTTGCAGCCGATCCTCAAGGGAGAGTAGCTTTTCCCTGTGGGCGTAGAGCGGGGTATCTGGGTGCTCGATGTAGGGCCCCATACCGCACATATCGATATCGATCCGTTTCATGAAGAGGAGATCGTCTGCCAGCTGATCGATCGTCTGGAAGGGGAGGCCGATCATTACCCCGGTTCCCACCTGGTATCCTGTTTCCCGCAACGCTTCCAGTGCCTTCAGCCGTTCATGATAGGTGTGGGCGTTATCATTGGGATGCAGCTTTCGGTACAGCGCTTCCGAGGAGGTCTCCACGCGAAGAAGGTAACGATCTGCACCGCTCTCGAACCAGCGTCGGTAGGTCTCTTTTCGCTGCTCTCCACAGGAAAGGGTGATGCCGAGTGCCCCGTTAGTAGCCTGCTTCGCCTCCCTCACGATGCGGTCGATCCATGCGATAAATTCCGGTGAGTTCCATTCGCCCGACTGGATGGTGACTGACCCGTACCCCCCCTCGTAGGCCCTCATCACGGCTTCCATCGTTTCTTCGTGGCTTAGCATGTAGCGGTGCAGTGAGCGGTTCGAACGACGGATGCCGCAGTAGAAGCAATCTTTCTGGCAGCGGTTGGATAGCTCGATCAATCCCCGTAAGTATACTTTGTTTCCCACGTGCTGCTTTTTGACGAGGGCAGCGCGCTCAAACAGCCTCTGCTCCTCCTCTCCTTTGGTTGACAGGAGCGAGATAAGATTCTCCTTTGACAGTTTTTCCTTCATCGTCATTTGGTTTGTTCCATGGGGCGTTTACGGCGTATGAGGCAGTTTTACCTTGTTGGTGTTATCCTTGCTCCCGTTCTCGATGGGATACTTTTCTTATAGGTCGTTTCATCTGGGACACCGGGATGCGAGGCGTGTCCAACGGTTTCCTGTTCTTCTTCAGATGGGTGTTTAGGCTGGAGTCAAAAATCCGGAAAAAGTTGCGGCTCAATGCTTTTTTTATTGAATACCCGTGTTGCCCTGTTGAAGATGCCGTGCAGGTAGGCCAGTGCCATCCCGTAGTTGGTGACCGGGACACCTGCTTCGATAAAGGGGCGGAGTCGGTTTTGCAGCTGCTTGCGGGTAATCATACAGCCACCGCACTGAATCACGAGTGCAAACTCGCGGGGGTCAGCAGGCAGCTCGGTGAGGCCTGATACAACGGTAAAACGTAATTTCTTACCTGTAACCTTTTGAAGCAGAGCCGGTATCTTTACCCTCCCTATATCGTCGCAACTAACCTGGTGGGTGCAGCTCTCCAGTATCAGCACGTGGTCGCCCTCTTCCAGTTGAGAGATACTCGGCGTCCCCGCCAGGTAAGCTTCGAAATCGCCCTTGAGACGGGCAAATAGGATGCTGAAGCTGGTCAGCGGGACATCCTGGGGGAGTCGTCTCGCCACGACCCCGAACACCGAGCTGTCGGTGATGGCCAAGGCAGGTCGTATCCGGAGCTTAGAGAAATCTGCCAGCTCGGTCTCTTTAATCACGATGACCACGCAATGGTTATCGAGGGCATCGCGCAGGGTTTGGTTTTGCGGGAGGATAAGCCGCCCCTCAGGTGCCGCTTCGTCGATGGGCGTGATGAGCAGTACCACGTCCTTTGGCTTGACCAGGTCACCAATCAGCGAGCTTTTCAAGAAAGCGGTTTCCGGTACGATTCGTTTTAGCGCACTTATCAACCGCTCCTTATCGGCCGGTAGGGTCGTGCTAAAGTCGATGATCTCCGCGTTGGAGTATTGCTTGATGGCAGTTTTGGTGATCGCCGCGATTTTGTCGATATCGCTTTTGTTGTGCGCGATAAGGTACGGCACCTCATTCTTGTTGAACTGCTCGATCAAGCGTACCTCGTAGTCGCCAAACTGGTTCCCGGAAATTAGTAGTATTGCGCAGTCGACCCTCCGGATAACCTCTTTGGAGCGCTGTATCTTCATCGAGCCGATTTCACCCAAGTCGTCCATGCCGGCCGTATCGATCAGGATTGCCGGGCCGATATCGGTAATCTCCACCGATTTTTTCACGGGGTCAGTCGTCGTTCCTGGGAAATGCGATACAAGGGATATCTCTTGTCCGGTGATCATGTTGATCAGCGAACTTTTCCCGGTGTTCACGCGACCAAATATGCCAATATGAAGCCTGTTCACACTCATGTGCAATAATTACGTTTTGGGAACGCGTGTTAAAAATAGATGTCTCGCTCTCCCCTTTTCACCCGTTCGATTTTTTCCCGAATATCGCGCTGCATCTTTTCGTTCATCCTTTCCATATTTTTCTCGATCACAGCCCATCCTCTATTCGAGGTTTCCGGTGGGGCGTAATCCACCAGGTACTCGGCCAGCGTGAGCATGGCATTGGGCGTGCAGAACCTTTTGATGAAGCCGGGTACGGAGAACTCCATGAAGTGTTCCCCGGTCCGGCCGAGCCGGTAGCAGGCAGTGCAGA
>JGI24710J26742_10000244_pt1 | contig 50518 bp, 45 predicted proteins | sample BioPla2DNA2_FD_26742 | JGI IMG/M metagenome (IMG submission 26742) | reverse complement strand
GCCTTTCTGGGCATTCGGATCACCTTGCTAATTTTTCTCTATCGTATCTTGATTGTATCATAGAACATCTGTTCTGTGTATTATTTCCGCATTATTTCCTATGCTGAAATACAGGCTGTCTTGCAGATTCTTACAGCCAAGCAACTCCTTTTAGCAGTATCTTTATTTCACTGTACTGCAAAGCCTTAATATGCACAGATTTTTACCATCCGTTGAAAAATAGAACTGTTCCGCTGTTAGAAAAAAGAGAACTGTCCCCCTAATAAGAGGACAGTCCTCTTTTTGAGAACTGTCCCTGCCTATTTCATTCCAGGATCTCCAGGCCGTCTATCGTATCGCTGTTCTGCCCGGAGGTTTCTTTTGAGTCGTCGCTGGTTTCCTCGAGCATCAAGTCATTGTCTTCTGCTGGGGCTGAAGTGGTCTCAGCTTTATCTTTGCTTATCAATTGAGTGCTTCGCGGGAACATCGCATCAAATTTGAAATTGCCTTTGAATTCCTTCTGTTCCTTTCCTTCTATCAGGAATTTTACCTTCTCGATTTCTTCCAATTCAGTCAATGAGTTGACAATTGAATATATGGTCATCTTTTCTGCATCTTTCCCACCTGGATGCTTTGATTTGAATTCTTTCGAAAAATCAACAGTTGCAACTTTATTCTTTATAATAACTGGTGAATGCAGCTTTGCTTCAGCGGGGACAGTTCTCTTAAACTGCGTCTCATCCGAAGGTCCCTTGATCAACTCATTTATGATGGCCGTCGCCATGTCGCTTGTGCTCTTTTTGATATCAGTAGAGTCAATATACCTTATTTCCAGCTTGAGCTTAGTGTTGTCTTCATTGGCAAAATAAAGCCTCAGCGGCGTCTTATCAGTCAACCTGCTGGCTTCGGCCTCTCCTATGATGATGCTGCTTACCGGTCTGAGCTCATCCTCCGGCTCTTTCTGCAATCCAAGTTTTTGCAGAACACTGCACCCCGAAAGCAATGTTATGAATGCAACCACTAAAAAAACTGAGATAATTCTCTTCATAATACAGCCACCTCACGACTAATACGGCCGTATTCTGCGGGTTATGCCCCTGTACCGCCGTGTAATTCCATCTAAGCTAATACTATGCCGAGGTGGCTTCCAGTATTCACTATTGATCAATTTTTGTCCGTAAAATGTGCATAAATAATCATTGCAGAATATCTGTAAGCATTGAATGCTGCAGACGTGCGGTTCATATATCTACAGGCTTTCCGCATTCAGTAGTTTCAACGCAGGATGCTCCACCTTTAACAGTCTTAGCATCAAAACCGCTCATTTCCTCGCTTTTTCTTGCTGACACAGTATTTGCGTGCTCTGTTGCCAATCGGTCCTGCATTACCGTGTTATATACTAAATAGCCGCCGTTAAGGTTTTTTACTGATTTATAACCTTTCCCCATAAGCATCCTGGCCGCTATATATCCCCTCAGTCCGACTTGACAAAACACATAAATGCTTTTATCAGCAGGCAATTCATCCACCCTTTCCCTTAATTCGTCAAGGGGTATATTTATTGCTCCATCAATGGTACCCAGCCCGAACTCCGCTTTTGTCCTAACATCCAAATGAAGAGCATTAGACCAATCCAGATCCTTGATCTCGTCCCACTGATATGTCAAAACATCGCCTTTCAACAGATTTGAGGCAGCAAAGCCAGCTATATTGACGGGATCCTTCGCCGATGAAAAAGGAGGTGCATAGGATAACTCCAGTTCCTCAAGATCAAATACCGTCATACCAGCACGGATAGCAGCGGCAATAATATCGATCCTTTTGTCGACACCATCATAACCAACGATTTGGGCACCAAGGACCCTGCCGTCGCCTCTGGCAAACATGAGCTTCATGGTCATGGGCGTGGAGCCCGGGTAATAGCCAGCATGCGAAAGTGAATACGTGAAAGATTTTTCATAATCTATCCCCATTTCTTTCAGCCGCTTCTCATTTGCCCCTGTTAATGCGACTGTCATATCAAACAGCTTAACAATGGACGTTCCCTGGGTTCCATTATATTTAACTCTCCTTCCGCAGATATTATCGGCCGCTATCCTGCCCTGCTTGTTTGCGGGACCTGCCAGCGGCACTAGAATCGTCTGCGGAAGTTTTGTACGCGACTGATCACAATGATCTGCGAAAACCTCATTCCTATCTGCTGACTTGTTGAGAACTGTCCCCACAAAATCCTGCACTTCAACAGCATCACCGACAGCATAAATGTCGGGATCGGAAGTTTGCATGAATTCATTAACCGCAATACCCCCTGATTTCCCCAGTTCCAGACCAGCCTCAGTTGCCAGCTTTACATTCGGCCTGACGCCTATTGCTAAAATAACGATGTCAGCAGGCAATAAACAGCCATCTGACAGCTTAACATCAATTGCTGAATTCCCGGGTATAAACTCTTTTACACCGTTGTTCAGATAAAGCCGGATGCCCTTCGATCTCAGATATTGATGCACAAAAGCAGCCATATCGAAATCAAGAGGTCCAATTACGTGGTCTGCCAATTCAACAACAGTAACATTTATGCCCTTTTCATGGAGGTTCTCGGCCATTTCAAGACCAATAAACCCGGCTCCGACTATTACCGCGTTTTCGGGTTTTTTATTGTCAATGAATTCCTTGATGCTATATGTATCAGGTATATCACGCAATGTGAAAATCCTTCGGGAATCGATTCCGTTAATCCTCGGTCTCACGGGTTCTGCTCCTGGTGCAAGGATCAGTCGGTCATAACTTTCCTTATAGCTATTATTGTTTAACCTGTCAAACACTTCAACAGTCTTATTTTTTCGATCTATGCTGGTAACCTCACTGTTAACTCTCACGTCAATGTTAAAGCGCTTTCTCATATTTTCAGGTGTTTGGACGAGCAGCTTCTCTTTTTTTCTGATCACATCACCGATATAATAAGGCAGTCCACAATTCGCATATGAAATATACTCGCCTTTCTCGAACATTATTATTTCAGCTGTTTCATCCAGTCTCCTCAATCTTGCAGCGGCACTTGCACCACCGGCTACTCCTCCAACTATTAGAACCTTCAACGGCATGTTTCTACCTCCCTTAATATACTGTCGTTTTCTCCACTTATCTAAGTTTTTCACAGAATTTCACTTTGATTTGCTTATTATATTGGCCAATTAGTGTTGATGTAGCATAAGCTTTTGCTGGGTTCAGATATAACCTGAGCTGCCAAATACAATCAATGATGTGAATCGGAGAACTGTCCCCCTCCGAAGAACCGCTTCCTCGGCGCAAATCGGAGAACTGTCCCCTCCTCCGAAAAACTGTCCCCGCCAGAAATCGGAGAACNGTCCCCCTCCGAAGAACCGTCCCCTATTACATCGCTTTTGTGTACCTGTCGGCAAAAGCGCTGGCACAGTAACTGTCCGGCTTGATTTTGGGAATAAAACTCAGACCTTGTACCATGCCGACCATTTCATTGATCAGGCTTTTGGTCTGCCCCTTGGTCCCAATGTCTATGTGGAATTCAAATGAGATTCCTTCTGAATGGCGATTCGGCCCGAGCGCCTCATGTATTTGCCTCATTTTATTCTCATCAAACAGATANGCAAGCTGCAGGCTGGCACATGTCTCCAGATATATTTTTTCGCGCAGATTTGTTACAGGACGCTGCATTTCACACTTGTGCAGATACCCTATTGCACCTTTGCCGACACGGTGTATCAGAATACATGAGACAAAAACAGTTTTCGAGCCGACATGCGAATCGGTTCCGACTGAAATACGGTATGAGCTGTTCGTATCTGCCTCGATGAACCTGATTATGTCACAAAATACCTCTTCGAATGTCAGGTTCTCCTTCTTCAGTCCCCTNAAAAGTGTCTCCTCATTGATCTCAAGTTGATTACCAAGCAGCATGGTGACGCGTCCTCCTGTTCCTGAAAATTAACCAGTATTGTGATTTGCCTCCATCCCATATAACAATAAAAGCCCTGTGAAGGGCGTATTATCACAGGGCTCTGTCAGACTTTATCATTTGATGGAGTCCGAAGACGGCACAGATACAGCCAATACTGACACATCTGGCTATAACATCACTATCATGAGTACCGCAATCCAATCGCCGCTTCATCGATCAAACTCCTCTTAAATAATAAATTCATATTAACATATGTAAAAAGTAAAATCAATTCTACATTCTGTCAGCAAAAATCCTCCCGATTTGCACAACACCAGATGCTACAAGCCTTTTATATAGTCAGATATCGCTTTGCCGGCAACTGCACCCTGGCCTACAGCTACTGAAATTTGCCTGAATTTGCTGGAACAGTCACCAGCTGCAAACACGCCTTCGAGATTTGTCTGTTGGTTACCGTCCACAACAATTGTGTTTCTGTCTGTCACTATACCCAATTTTCGCGCAAAATCAATGCTCGACGCACTTTCATACGCAACAAACAAGCCATCGATATTGTCACTTGCTCCATCTGCGAAATGGATTTCCTGCAGAAAATCACTACCTTCAAGCTTCGATATTTTTCTCGTATCTACATGGAATCTGTTTAGCTCATCAATGTATCTGTCCGAAATTTCCAGCTGTTTCCCGTTAGTATAAATCGTTATATCCTTAGTAAAGGTCGTAAGCTCTTTTGCCTCGTGAATTGCGAAGTCCTTATTGCCAAGCACACCGACTTTCAAGNTGTTGTAAAAGAAGCCATCACATGTAGAGCAGTAGCTCACACCCTTGCCCTCAAATTTCACCAGGTTTTCNATCCTGATGACTTTATGTGGCTGTCCGGTGGCCAGTAGTATAGCTTTACACGAATACGAGCCTGTGCTGGTCATGACTTTGAAAAAATCTTCTTTTTCAATAGTAATTACCTCATCCTCCAACAACTCTGCGCCGAGCCTTTTTACCTGCATTTCTCCATTATGCAGGAGTTCTTTGCCGGATATTGTTTGTGCAAATCCAAAATAGTTGTCGATTTTGTCAGNTTTCAACAGATTGCTGTTATTTTTCCCGATTATCAGCGTCCTGAGGTTTGATCTCACCGTATACAAAGCAGCTGACATACCTGCAGGACCTTTTCCAATGATAATTACATCGTACATGATCTCTTCCTTTCTCATCCGTTGGATTTGTCATATTTTGCAAAACCCCCGATCCGTCCGACATTCTGTACGGATACAGGTAGTAAAACTTCAGACCTCAATACCTTCAGCACCACNGGTGTTACCCCTTTTCAGCGGCGCTNNTCCTGGCCTGACTCAGCACTCATCCAATAAATATTATATGATAAAAAACCCTAAAGTTCATCATCACCTTTAATATTAGTTACCATTCATCGCCGCTGAAATAACATCCGACTTTGGCAATTTCCGTTCAACTGTAACACCTCATAGCTTTCAGGCATATTATGTCAATGGAACACTGTTTGCTAACAGAAGGAGGGGNCATATGCCGAACAGCGCATGTATCAGCAGAAATAACGACTGCTCATTGCTTTTTTTCATTCTGATCTTCTTGCTGTTGTTCTATGACAACAGTGCAATTGGCATCCTAAGACACGGAAAATGTGGTGTTAACACGTGCAGCAGGGACGATTCACTGCTGTTCTTTATTCTGGTATTCCTGAAGCTTTTCTACCGCTAGGAACAAATCCGTCCTCTCCAGAGCTTTTGGAGAAAGCCGGCTTTCCAGTCCCGGAAAAGCTATTATAACGTCCGGTTCAAGGAGGATTTATATTGCCACAAACCCCCTGGCCCGGTAATTTCACCAACGAGGCGGTAGATATATAAACCGCCTGAAAGGCAAAACGGTACCCACCGCTCACAGAAGTGGGGGTATCTATTGCCTCGTTAAGACACTCGAGTCTTAAAAAAGTACGCGTTTTTGGATGGACTCCCTGTTGCGGCAGTGTTACAGCAAACCAGCGAACACCACCGCCATAATAGCAACACGTGCCTGCCATTTGAGACATGCGACAGTTGGCTCAGAATACATCCTTATCCGCGACGGCACAACAGGATCCTTGTGCCGGATGGATCGGCTCAGCGCCCAGGAACTCAGTTATTATTTGCCGCGGTATGATCCCGGCTGTCTGGTCAGGCCACTTCGGCATTGTCAGCCTGCCTTTTTTCATGTAACCAAAATTGTAACACATCCGCAGCCATACTCATAAAATATACTGTTATTTAAAATGCCCGGAGGCATATCCATGGCTGTTTTCAATAACTTTTCCGGAAAATTGCGAACGATGTTTGATGAAGGACTCGATGAAGTCTTAATTTTTGCGATCATTTTTATCGTTGTGCTGCTCTCGGGAAATGAGTCTTGCTGTAGTGGTAATATGGGATTTATACCACTGATCATCATAGGTGTGTTCCTGCTGTTGTTCGCAAGCACCTGCAGATCAGACGAAACTGCGGCATAGTCGGGATTATAGCAGCATATCAATGCATANGGGAAATATTCGCAGTGAAAATTCAGAAAATGAAACTTATTTAGTTGTGGAGGGTTAACATTATGGCAAACAATTTTGGCAAAAAAATGGCTGAGCTTCTTGAGAAAATGGATGATAAGGTACTTGCAGCAAAAATCAACGCGGCTTTTGACATGTTGAAGAATGACAACTATGACGAATTGGCGAAAAAACTCAGGAAAGTNGATAAAAATGAGATCATGACAAAACTCAATGANATAGATGATGAAAAACTGAAAGAACTGAAACTGAACAAGTCCGAATTAAGGCAGAAAATGAATAACATAGATCTGGATACTGTCCAGAAAATGCTGGGTGAAAACGGGCCCGAAATAATCAGCAAAATTAAAGACATTATTAAATAGCTGGTGAATATATTATTAGTGCCTGGGTTTGGAGGAAGTAACCATGAGTGATAATCTCAACAAAAAGGTCCAACAAATAGCGCAGTTGCTCGGACACGACAATGTCCCGGACAATGTTAAGGAGCTCGTATCCCTGCTTTCAGCCTCCCTTGAAAACAACGGGGACGCTTCTTCAAAAGATGAAGGGGACGCTTCTTCAGAAGCTGACTCTTTCACCGCTTCCACGCAACCTGACAGTATAAAACACTCTTCTGATGAGCAGGCACCAGCCCTGCAGTCTTCTNCCGAAGACCCACAGTCAATAAACAGGGACGTTCTTGCCACAGCGAGAAATGCACTAAGTAAACTGAATTCATCAAATGACCCACGAATAAATCTCCTCAATGCCATCAAGCCATTTATGAACAACAGAAGACAAAAGAAAATAGGCAACTGCATACAATTATTACAAATAGCTAGTCTGAGCAGGCTTCTCAACGAGCAGGAAAAACAGACGAGGTGAACCGAATGCCTTACAAAAGGCCAAATAGAAGCTATAAAAAATACATGCCCCAATTCTATAGTGCAAATCCAACCTACTCTATAAGCAATGTCGGGTCTTATTCTCATGACGATTCAGACTTCTTTGGCATACCACTTCCTAATGAAAAGGAAATCCAGACGGATGACAGGGTCAAAGGCCAAAGAGGTTTTTCATTGTCAAAAGTTGTAAGCTATATCCGCAGACATATAACAATCGAAGAAATTATCCTGGTGGGCCTNATTATCCTCATGCTGGAAGAATCTTTCGAAGACGATCTTCTGCTAATCATCCTGATCTACATACTTCTTTTCTGAATAAATTTCTATCTGATACAAAAAATAAAACGGCTATGCAATATAAGCGAAAAGAGGGATGTCGTTGCTTAAAAAAACTGCATTGCTCGTTTTTGTTACGGTTTTGACCGTTCTTGCTTTATGCAACCATGCATATATTACCGATTTACTCGATAAGAGCATTGCTGTGCTTTCAGGTTATGGTTCCACCGGTCAGGAAGTCAGGAACATCCAGAACAGACTTGCGGACTGGGGCTATTATCACGGCGAGATCGACGGAATATACGGATATTTGACCTACAGCGCAGTAAGGAACTTCCAGGCAAAGCATGGCCTGACAGTCGATGGAATAGCTGGACCTGAAACGCTGGCTGCCATTGGACTGCCGACAGGTCAACCTGCAGGCGGAGGAGGCGGCAGCGGTGATTCCCGAGACCTGAACCTGCTGGCAAGGTTAATCCATGGCGAAGCCCGCGGCGAACCCTATGTCGGGCAGGTCGCAGTTGGAGCAGTCGTGCTCAACAGAGTCAGGGACTCCAGGTTCCCAAATACGATCGCCGGAGTAATATATCAACCCGGAGCTTTTGATGTGGTTGACGACGGACAAATCAACCTGGAACCAAATGCCACTGCCATTAAAGCAGCAAGAGACGCTTTGAACGGCTGGGATCCGACATATGGCTGCGTATACTATTATAATCCCGCAACAGCAACCAGCTCCTGGATTTGGTCAAGGCATATCGTCCTCAAAATCGGCAAGCACAATTTCGCGGTATAGGGAGGGACAGTTCTGCAGAAGTGTGAACGCTTCTCGCTTTCAGCAACAGCAAGGGTAGGCTAAACAGTCTGCCCTCGAATTTATAACACCAGAAAAAAGTGGGACATTTCTTCAAATTGCCCGCTCGAGATTGGACCTTAGCACTTATGTTGTTAAAATCATTATGTCATCAGTGGAGATTGTTGCTTGAAAAATAGTATTCAAATTTATAACTTACTTATAAAAGTTGAGAACTGTCCCCTAAACTCTCCCGGTTAATTGGTGATTGTCCACATTTTTGAGAACTGTCCCCCTTAAACCCTTAACTTCCCGATTAAGTTGGTGGTCGTTTCTGTTTTTTGAGAACTGTCCCCTTTTGGTTTTTTGAGAACTGTCCCCTTAATTAAAGCTGTCTTTGAAAAATTTTACCAGATATAACGCCAGGGCGGTGAAAAAAGCAGTGCCGAATAACCAGCCCGCTGCATACCTGATGAGTTGGCTGCCTATCATAAAGATAGCAAGGAAGCCGCCGGCTAGTATAATGTCGAACAGCAAAAGGACTGGCAAGATCTTCCAAAACCGGCGGTCAGCCAATTGTTTCCCGAGGCTGAAGGGTCTATTGTCAGTAACCAGCGAAGCAAGATACCACATATAGGTGTATATTGAAAAAAACGAAAGGCTTGCGAAGCACATCGCGACGGTCACTATATCAATGAATATCGCTACAATCAGAAGCTCCGGACTGGATGAAAGCGCAACCCTTGTCATTACAATACCGGGTACGGTCGAAACCAGCAGGAATACTAACAAGAGTACAGCCAGAAGTACGACCCTGATCGTCATATGGAAAAATCTCAGGAAATACTTTCTTATGCCTTTGCGAAACAATCCCTTTTTTTTGGGCCCCTTCTCCAATCCATCGCTTGCCGCAAGCAAATAACCGGGCAATAATAAGCCGACAGCAGTTGACACCAATACAGCTACAGCAGCCACCCCCAAAAGCGTTAAGGGTATGTTTTGCAGGTCGGTCAGCATCTGCAAAACAGCCAGAATACTGTCAAAAAAGTTGCCACCGGTTATATTTATTATTCCTATCAACATAGCCATTACCGGCACAAATCTGTTGAAAACTGCTGCTATAAGTAAGATAACTCCTATTGTGATTACCAGGGACGGATACTTCTTCACGGCCCTTACAAAGTCTTTTGTCATGCTTGCCCTGTTCCTTCTTTCCGGATATGTTTGCTCAGCTCTCATTTTCAAAAAACATCAACCTCTTATTTGCACAATCATCACAGAACTGTGATTCCTTAGTACTCTATGACATTTCCCCTGTCTTGCCCGGATGCCCGCTTCTGTCCAATTACCAGGTTCCATGGAGTTCAGCGCATTGCCCCGGACAACTACAGGCTTCTAGACATTTTTCATACTGAGGCTTATCCTCTTTCTTTCAACATCGACCGCCAGCACTCTCACCTTAACAATGTCGCCGACCGAAACCACATCCATCGGGTTTCTCACATATTTGTCAGAAAGCTCGGAAATGTGCACAAGTCCGTCCTGATGTACACCGACATCCACAAACGCTCCAAAATCCGCTACATTTCTGACAGTTCCNGTCAAAACCATTCCTGGCTTCAGGTCATCGATGGAAAGAACATCCGTCATTAAAATCGGTTTTGGTAATTCATCCCTGGGGTCACGTCCAGGCTTCTGCAATTCATTGATTATGTCCCTTAATGTAGGAACACCAACGCCTATAGCAGAAGCTACCGACTCGATCCCTCTTTTCCTGACCTCTTTCTCCAGCCCGTCAAGCTTCCCGTTCTTTACGTCATCAAGTGAATAGCNGGTCAATTTCAACAGTTTTGCAGCAGCATCATAGGATTCAGGATGAACGGATGTGTTGTCAAGTATATTCTGCCCTTCGGGAATCCTTAGAAAACCTGCGCATTGTTCAAATGTCTTCTCTCCCAGCTTTTTGACTTTTTTCAATTCCTGCCTGCTGGTGAATCGTCCGAAATTTTCTCTGTAATCGACGATGTTTTTCGCCACAGCAGCATTTATGCCTGAAANATATGATAACAAAGCAGGCGATGCGGTGTTCAGATCAACTCCAACACTGTTGACGCAATCTTCAACCACGCCCNTGAGAGTCTCACTGAGCCGCTTCTGATTCATATCATGCTGGTATTGCCCAACGCCAATAGCCTTAGGATCAATCTTGACAAGCTCGGCCAATGGATCCTGCAGGCGTCTGGCTATCGAAATCGCACTCCTCAGAGAAACATCAAAATCGGGAAATTCTTCCGCCCCCAGCTTTGAGGCAGAATACACGGATGCACCCGCCTCGCTGACGACCATATAGTAAACACGCCGGTCAAGTTTCTTCAACACACCAGCGGTAAATATCTCTGATTCTCTTGAAGCTGTTCCATTGCCGATCGAAACGATATCGACCTTGTATTTTTCTATCAAATGCAGCAAAATCCTCTCTGCATCTTCAACCCTGTTCTGTGGCGGTGTGGGATAAATCACATCTGTAGCCAGCACTTTCCCGGTGTCGTCAACAACGGCTAATTTGCAGCCGGTCCTGTAGGCGGGATCCAGACCAAGTACCACCCTTCCCTTGACTGGCGGCTGCAGTAAAAGGTTCCTCAGATTTTCAGCAAACACCTTTATCGCCTGTTCACCGGCCAGCTCCGTCAATTCATTTCTTACCTCATTCTCTACAGAAGGTGAGATCAGGCGCTTATAAGAATCTTCGACGGCTTTCACAACAAATTCCGATGTGATCGATATTTTTTCCCTGACAGTCTTCGCCAGCAAAAATTCAATTATCAGCTCTTCAGGCACTTCAATTTTTACCTGCAGAAAGCCTTCTTTTTCCCCCCTGTTAACTGCAAGTACCCTGTGCCTGGCTATCCTTGAAATTGGCTCCCTGAAATCATAGTACATCCTGTAGACTGAATCCTCTTCTTTCGCAGCCCTGGACACCAGCACACCGTGTTTGAAAAACAACTGCCTTACATTTTTCCTGATTTCCGCGTCGTCAGATACATCCTCTGCAATAATGTCCATAGCCCCTGCAAGAGCATCGTCTGCGGAGTTGACGCCCTTCTCGGGATCAATATAACTCTGCGCTATCTCGATTATGTCCCCCGAGAAAATATTCTGCCCGAAAATGATTTCAGCAAGCGGCTCCAGCCCCTTTTCACGGGCAATGGAAGCCCTGGTCCTTCTTTTTGGCTTAAAAGGCCTGTAAATATCCTCTACTTCCTGCATGCTTGTGCAAGCCTCAAGGGCAGACGAAATCTCATCGGTCAGTTTCTCCTGCTCCTCGATGAGTCTTCTTACCTCTTCTTTCCTGCTCTCCAGATTCCTCAGATAAACCAGTCTGTCGTACAGTTCCCTCAAAACCTGGTCATTCAATTCTCCCGTCTGTTCCTTCCTGTATCTGGCGATAAACGGAATAGTACAGCCTTCATCCACCAGCTTGATGGTGTTTTGGACCTGGTAGGGCTTAAGGTCAAATTCCCGTATCAATTGAGCAACGATATCAGCCATACTGTTTTCTCCTTTTACTTCCGGATCTCATCTGCTTCAGGCCAGTTAACTTCACATCTGGTCAGCCTTGCCTCAGGACAACGAAGCTGCATTTATCATACACCCAAACCAATACACAATTCAATTCACAAGCACGGACAATTCATCCGCCAACAATTTCCATGCCCAAACATTGCATAGCAGCCATCCGGCTGCGGCCCCAGCCGGTTTCGCAGCAATACCGACACAGCATCGCTATCACTCACAATATCTGTCCCAATGCGAACAACGAATCAAATATAAAATCAGGCTTAATTGGGGAGCGTTCCACGTCAGCCAGGGACGTTTCTCCTGTAAGCACCAATATGCTGGTGATCCCGTTGTTCACACCTATAGCTATATCAGTGTAAAGCCTGTCCCCGACAAACGCTATCTCGTCATTGNCCCTGCCTGTAATCAGCTTTATCATATCAACGGTCTCTTTAAACGGCTTCCCGAGATACCTGGGTTCCACTCCGGTTGAAGCGGTCACCATGGCGCACATTGCCCCGCAATCAGGAATAAATCCGTCCTCCGTCGGACAGTTTAGGTCAGGATGTGTCGCGATGAAATGCGCGCCCTCCCTGATGAAAGTGCATGCCCGTTCAATCTTCTCGTAAGTCAGTGAAGTATCAAAGCTCACCACAACAACATCAGGATCTGTGTCAGTCAATTTTATGCCTCCGTGCGCAAAACTCTCTTTCAGCAAATCCGTCCCGACAAGATAAACGCCAGCACCCTCATAGTTTTCCTTAACGAATCTGATGGTAACATCACCGGACGTGATGATGGATCCGTCATCTACGAGGCATCCCATTGACTCCAGCTTCTTTTTGTAAAAAGGAGCCGTCCTCGAAGAATTATTGGTGAAAAACATAAATTCAATACCATTTGTTCTGAGCCTTTCAAGGAAATCCAACGAACCCTCGATCAATTTACTGCCCAGATAAACCGTACCATCCATGTCCAGCACAAAAAGCTTCTTTTGCCTTAAAATTTCCCTTTTGTCAGTCATACAGCCTCCTGGTAATAATATCAGTAAACTCTTCCAGCTTGCCCTGTTGTGCACAAAAGCGCAAAACTGTGTATTTGTCCTTCATATTCATTGCATTCAGCATGCTGTCAACAAACAATTCCCGGCTGATTCCGAGATCCTTCGGGCTGGTAAAAGCACCAACCTTTTCAAGCAGGCTGCGAACGAAATCAGCTTTCGGAAATTCGATGTTCTCCGGCAGCATTTCTGATACGAGTTCATACAGCATTGCTGTAACAACAGTACCTACACCGACTGCATTACCATGAAGGGCATGTTCTTCCCCCGCCTCCACAGCTTTGATTTCCCAGTAGTGGGCCAACTGGTGTTCTGTGCCGGATGCAGGTCTGGACACGCCTGCAAGCCCTATGGATAGACCGGTAAGAATCAACGCATCTATAAGGAAACGGATCGACTGCTCATCCCTGCCGGGCAACCCATCTGCGCTGGCCAGGCATTTATCGACACCTTTTTGGACAAGCTTTGCTATTGTATCGCAGTAATACTCATTGTTGACGATTCTCGTCAGATTCCAGTCCGCAAGTGCTGTCAATTTCCCGAGAACATCGCCATACCCCGCCTGGATCATTATCATCGGCGCATTTTTCATAACAGAGGTATCTGCGAAAATTGCACAGGGATAATGGCTGTAATATGTCGTTTTTGTCCTGCCAACAATTAGCGATGATCCCACTGACGTATATCCATCCATTGAAGGAGCCGTCGCAACAACAGCGAAGCGTTTGCCTGTCCTGTAGCTCACTATACGGGCAATATCGTTCAAGACACCTGAACCGACAACAAGTATAAACGACGTATCCGGCTCAATTTCAAGCAGTGCCCTGCCAAGCGATCGTTCATCCGGCAGCAATATGCTGCTTCCTGTTTCAAACACAAACGATTTCAGGTGGAATCCTTCATCCAGAAGCCTCTCGATGACGATTTCACCACAAGCGCCGTATGTATTGGTGTCCGACAACACGAGAAGCTTCCCGTCACGGAACGGGTCAAGTCCCATCACAACCTCATCCAAAATATTACTGCCAACAACCAGTTTATCTATATCCACAGAATGCCTTCTCCCACATGCGCAGTCAAACGATATCCCCGGAAAATCTGCAATACTGGCTTCTAAAATGCTACCCACTTAATCACATCCTTTATCAGGTCTCTGACCCCAAAATAAAAAGCTTTTTCTCTTCCATACTCTAACACACATACACACAATAAATCAACGAGAGAGGGGACAGTTCTCAAAAAACAAGACAAAGCATCCAGACAGGGGACAGTTCTTCAGAAATGGCGACCTCAGCAGGAAATNCATAGGGGACAGTTCTTCAAATATCTGGCGCAAAGAGACAGTTCTCAACTTTAGTGAGACCAGGGGACAGTTCTGCTTTTTGGTGGACTTTAGCAGGCCAGGGGACGGTCCTTCAGAAACAGGGGTACAAAGAGACGGTTCTCGATTTTGGGGACGGTCCTTCGGAAAGAAATGTCAGCTATAACAGGCTATTCTTCTGTCGGCTAATCAGATATTTACCATCCGAATGAAAACCGCAGGTAAAGAGTACAGCTATCTGCTCTGAAGGGTATTCACAGCTATAAAACAAGAACGTTACTTGCACGATACCAAACATGTTCAATGCTGGTTATAGCAGTAAACGTTCTCTTCGAATGCAGTCGTTGTTCGTTTCATGAACAGGCCGCTTCTTGTAAATCTTATGTTAGCCAGTTTTTAGTTGAAGGTACTCCTCTGATGAGCAGCCAACATACTGTTCGTCAAGCCGCTGGTTTCCATTCAAGTCAAAGAAATTCGAGAACTGTCCCCCTTAGCGGAGGAACGCTTCACAAATTTGAGAACCGTCCCCCTAAATTTNAGAACTGTCCCCTGGAATTTGTTTGCTAAGCTTAGCGGCATTTGCCGCTTTTTGAGTTGATGGCTTTTTCAAAGCGACCTTCACCAGCGTTTTCACCAAGCTGGTCGTTAGAGACAGAAAGCTTTACCTTTTTGCCTGCGCCTTTGGACTTGCTTTTCTTATCAGACATCATGATCCTCCTTTCATACGGGTTGAACCTGCTCATATACAGCCGATGCGCGTACAGGGCCTGGTATATTCGCAACATTCATATATAATATCTGCAGATTGATGCCGTTTATTCTCACCAGAAAAAATTCAGATAAAGAGCGGTTTGACCTGTAACTGACAAGACAGTCCGCCTGGTCATAAGCTACCTGAATAAAATGAAAGCATTTACGTTAAAAAAGCTGTTACCTCTTCGGTAATCCACCACGCTCAAAACGCACCGTTTCAAAAAAACGCTAACAAAAACGCACAGAAGAATCATCTCCTGTGCGTTTGATTCCTATAGGCTGCAACTTCAGGCCAGGCTATCCCGTGCCCGGTTTTCAATCAAAATCCGATCCCGCATGAGCGAAATCTATCGAACCAAACTCGTTCCCGGTTTGTACAGCATTTCAGTCGGGAGATGCATCCGTACCAGCCACCAGCCGCCTGACAAGCTGCGCTGCTGCCNCTGATTATCTCCCAATAAACTGCTGAACCAGGACCTTTCCGTAAGTTGCACTGCTTTCGACTCCTATGCCGGTCACCTTGAATCCCGGGTTCAGTATATTCTTCTTGTGTGTATCAGAAGACATCCATGCCTTGAAGGCGCCTTCCACCGTTTTATTCCCTGCAATATTCTCTCCGGCAGATTTGAATGTGGTATCGAACTGCCTCATCATATCAAACGGCGAGCCATAGGTTGGTGACTGGTGAGAGAAATAGTTATTCTCCACCATGTCCTTCGCCTTGATCCTTGCCACCCTCATCAGGTTCTCGTCGATTGCAAGAGGCTCAAGACCATTCTCTTCACGCGCTTTATTGACAAGCTCCAGCAGTTTCTGTTCATCCTCTGTCAGAACTACCTTTTCCGGTGCCGGAGAAGTTGTTTTCCCTTTCGATGCGCTGATATCCGCCGAGACCTGTATGGAAACATCCTCGATGTCCAGATATTTCCCATAAACCGCACCTACGCGGCCAGTATCGGGAACATACACTGCATACCAGTCACCCAGCTTGCCCATAACCGTCAGCAACTGTCCCTTTGTCAGCTTGCCGATGGACGGATAGTCAGTGGAAGGCCCTTCTCTTAAGTTCAGAGCGTTCACGTTGACTTCTCCCGTGCTGCTCTCGATTTTCTCAAAAGCCAGCTGCACCCTCGGCTCACTGCCGACTGCTGTTGCATAGCAGGTTGTGGAAATCAATAGTGCAGCCATTACAACAAGGATAAGGATCTTTGTTTTCATACTACTACCTCCAATTACCTCTTAATGCAAAATTTTTAAATAAATATTCTGGTAATAGTATTGACAATTATTTTTGAATTATTTGCATTTTAGTGGTAATCAGGCAGTAATTTTTCAGTATAGTCCCATTCCCTCCGGCAGCGTGTCCGGCTGGCCTAGTACGCCTTACCCCAGTAGACCAGCGTATTTGCATCCTTCCCGCAGTAGATGCACTTGTCTGAGACAGGCTCTGTATCATCAAAAGGTATGCATCTCGAAGTCGCACCCGTTTCTTCTTTTATAGCATCTTCACACGCCCTGTCACCACACCACATCGCCCTGATAAAGCCTGGTGTGGTCTCCAGTATCCTTGCAAACTCAGACATTTCCACAGCCGTATAAGTCTTCTCGTTCCTCGATCTGGTCGCTTTTTCGAGAAGATTTTTGTGGATCGAATCNAGCAACTCAGGCACTCTGGTTTCCAATTCATCCATCGGCACGAACACTTTTTCCCTCGTGTCACGTCTGACCAGCACAACCTGCCCCTTCTCGATATCCTTCGGTCCAATCTCAAGCCTCACCGGAACACCCTTCATTTCATATTCGTTGAATTTCCATCCGGGAGTCTTATCACTGTCATCCATCCTGACCCTCACCAAGCCGGACAATCTCGAGCAAATCTCCGATGCTTTCTCCAGAACCCCTTCCTTATGCTGAGCAACAGGTATAATAACGACCTGCACCGGCGCAACCCTGGGCGGCAGCACAAGCCCGCTGTCATCACCATGCACCATGATGATCGCGCCTATCAGCCTGGTGGTCACCCCCCAGGATGTCTGGTGCACATACTGCAGTTGATTTGATTTGTCTGTGTATTGTATGTCAAATGCCCTCGCAAAACCATCACCNAAATTGTGGGATGTGCCTGACTGCAGGGCAATTCCATTGTGCATCAATGCCTCGATGGTGTATGTCGCTTCAGCACCTGCAAATTTTTCCTTCTCTGTCTTCAGACCCTTTACTACAGGTATTGCCAGCACATTTTCACAAAATTCCGCATAAACATTGAGCATCCTGATGGTTTCTTCCTGGGCCTCCTCAGCCGTCGCATGGGCCGTATGGCCCTCCTGCCACAGAAACTCCAATGTCCTGAGGAAAGGGCGGGTATTCTTCTCCCACCTTACCACTGAGCACCACTGATTGTACAGCTTCGGCAGATCCCTGTAGGAGTGTATGTTGTTCTTATANTGATCGCAGAACAGCGTCTCGGATGTCGGTCTTACACACAGCCGCTCTGTCAGTTTTTCATCCCCGCCATGTGTAACCCATGCCACTTCCGGAGCAAAACCTTCGACATGGTCCTTCTCCTTCTGCAGCAAGCTCTCGGGGATAAACATGGGCATGTAGACATTCTCATGTCCCGTTTCCTTGAACCTGTTGTCCAGTTCCTTCTGGATATTTTCCCAGATTGCATAACCATAAGGCTTGATGACCATGCAGCCTCTCACACTGGAGTAATCCACCAGGTCAGCTTTCTTGATAACGTCCGTGTACCATTGAGTAAAGTCCTGGTCCATAGGCGTTATCTCTTCGACGAATTTCTTGTCCTGTGCCATATTTCCACTCCTTTTAGCAAGTAATAACTCTTTTTTCGACTGATAATAAAAAACGCCCCTGCAGCTCAGGGACGAATCAACTCCGCGGTACCACCCATCTTGGATAAACCCACTCAAATCCCGCTTCCTTATCGGGAAACAGAATCGTAAACCTGTATCGCGGCTCAAACGGCAACCTCATCGGCTGCATCTCAGGGGTGGGAAGAAAGGTGCTGCCTTTCGCATTCCCGTCATCGACGTTTTCGCTATTTATGAAGTAGTATAATACACCAAATGCGTTGTTGTCAATACCTGCGCTCAGGACTGACACATCAGCGGCACTGCGTTTTACTCAGCGATAATGCGCAGTGGCAAAACAGGACACCTGTCCCTGATTGTACATCAACTATAATCCCGACATTGCATATTATCTATAGAGCAGTGAATAACTTAAGCCGGGGCGTCACGGGCTTTGACAAAATACGTCGCCGGCAATATAATGCTTATGTACGGAAAACGTACGTCGCATTTTCACAAGTACTTCAGGCATGCTTCAAATGTACACTGCACTTATACACGTGCTCCAGGTGTGCCTCAGACGTATGCCGCATTTCATATCAGTTCAATAACGGCTCACGGCAGCCGGAAGGCAGGTTGTTGTAATGAAAGTAGGTATTGGACAGGACAGCCACAGGTTTGATTTTGAAGATACCAGCAAAAAGCTGATCCTCGGCGGGATAGTTTTTGAGGATGAGCCGCCTTTAAAAGGCAACAGCGATGCAGATGTCATCCTCCATTCGATTACAAATGCAATCTCGGGTGTCACCTGCGTGAACATCCTCGGTGAAATAAGCGACGATCTGTGCCTGAACAAAGGGATAACAGACAGCAGCGTTTATCTTCGCGAAGCACTCAAACACCTGAGAGATTACAAAATAGTGCATCTGTCCATTTCAATAGAATGCAAAAGGCCCAGGATATCACCCAGAATAGATGAAATAAGGCAGAGCCTGTCTGTCATGCTCGAGATCCCGGAAGACTGCATCGGCATAACAGCGACCAGCGGGGAAGAGCTCACACCCTTCGGACAGGGCCTGGGGATACAGGTGATCAGCATCATTACAGTGATTTAAGCCGCTGTCCGGAATCCCGCCTTGCCCGGACACATGCGTAAACCAGGCCCGTGTCACCTTCGCAGATNCCCACCCCTGTGCCTTTCATCAATTCCTGAACATTACCTTTTCCTTCTTGAAGAGTGATGCTGCAAACATCAGTGTCAGAATGACAAAGATGATCGATGTCACCAGCGCCAGCACCAGGTTGAAATAATTTATGCTACCTCCCAGTATCATCTTGAATGCAGCTACTGTGTTCATGACCGGCATCACAAACATAACGGGAGAAAGGTCGCTCGCCTGCATGAACATCGTGGCATATCCCGGCACCATGGCCGCCAGCATCAGGAATGACAGATATGTCTGGGCTTCTTTGTACGATTTTGCGATGGTACTGAGCGCGATCTGTATTCCTGAAAACGTCATGCCAAGGGCAACTGTTATGAGCAATGCCAGAACGACAGCCAAAGGATCCAGTGAAATACCTTGCAGCTGCGTATCTATTCCGATCGTTAGAGAATTGGGATTGATTATNTATCCTATGGACAGGCCGACAAGAATAGCCACAAGGCTGACCATCGAGAAAAGCGTCACCGCCAGATATTTCCCGAGCAACAGAGACCCTCTGTCTGGCATAGTCGTTAGAAGCGGCTCGAATGTATTGCGCTCCTTTTCACCTGCCACGAGATCCGTCGCAGCCGGGATCCCACCTACGGCGACCAGTATCGAAATCATGAACGGCAGCATCATCTGAAGCATCATATTGTTGCCCATGTCATTTGGTGCAAGGTTTTTGCGCTCCACCTGCACAGGCNGTAAAAAATCCGGATCGAGACCTAAAGCAGCGATCCTTTCCTCAACAACTTCTTCGCTAAATTTATCAATGGCCCGTGAAACGATGTCTGCTGCAGCCTGTGATTTGGTCTTCGACTCATCATACTGAAGCGTTATCTGTATCGGCTGCCCGTCCTCCAATTTTTCGGCATAGGAATTTTCTATTTCTATAATGCACCTGATTTCATTATTCTCCAGTGCCTTTACAGGGTCCTCTGCATCGACGAGCACGATATTGGGATTTTTGCTCAGGATCCTTTCCTGAACAAGCTCCCTCACTTCTGGACTGTTTGAGGACCGCGACAAAGCAACCATGACATTCTCATTCATATCCTTTTCGAATTTCTGGATGCCGCCACCCATCACGATGTTGATAACAGGTATCAGTATCATCGGAAGCAATATACTCGATATTATCGTCCTTCTGTCGCGGAGCAGATCCTTCACTTCTTTCCGCAGTACTATCATCACATGTTTCAGCTTCATTTCGCACCCACCAGCCTGACGAACAATTCTTCCAGATCATTGTTCCCGTGTTTTATTTTAAGCTCCTCAAGAGTACCGCTTTCGACAAGTCTGCCTTTATGTATTATGCCTATCCGGTCACAAAGCTTCTCCACCTCGCTCATCGAGTGGCTTGAGAAAACGATGGTCTTGCCTTCACTTTTGCATCTCAGGATAAAATCATGCACATCCCTTGCCGCTGTGACATCAAGACCGGATGTCGGCTCATCGAACAGCATTATGTCAGGGTCATGCACTATCGAACGCGCAAAAGCTGCCTTCTGCTTCATTCCCTTCGATAGCGTGGAAGCCCGCTTGTCAACGAAATCCGTCATGCCAAAAGCCTGCGCCAGCTGACGGATACGCTCCCTGATAGCCGACCTGCTCATTCCGTTCAGTTCGCCGAAATAGGTGATGTTCTCAGCTACCGTCAGCCTGTCATACAACCCGGTCTCACCCCCGAAAAGGATCCCTATCTGAGCCCTTACCTTTTCCGGTTCTTTCTGCGTGTCGTACCCCTTGAGCACTGCATTTCCCGATGTAGGCTTCAGCATCGTCGCCAGCATCCTCAACGTAGTGGTCTTGCCTGCCCCGTTTTCGCCCAGCAGGCCGAAAATCTCGCCCTTGCTGACGCTGAAACTGACATTATCAACCGCTGTAAAATCCCCGAATTTCTTTACAAGTCCGATTGCCTCAATCATCTCTTCCACATCCCATTCCCTGTTATGTCAAGGTGATCCGTTCTGCCGCCTGCGGAGGGCTTCCGCAAAGATCAGATCCTCTCTTGTGGTTACCTTGATATTGGAGTAGCTGCCCATTACCAGTTTGACCCTGCAACCATATCTTTCCACGAGCATCGCGTCATCCGTAGCCTCGGACATATCGCGCACCGCACGGTCATGGACATCCATGATCAACCTGTAATCAAAGGCCTGCGGAGTCTGTATCTGCCAGAGGCTGCTCCTGTCCAGAGTCTTTCTGACAAAGCCTTCCGCATCTGACTCCTTTATCGTATCCTTTGCAGGTACTGCCGCACAGGCAGCACCATATAACCTGGCGGCTTTTGTACATTCCATTATACTTTCAGTGCTGACAAAAGGTCTGGCACCATCATGTATCAAAACTATGTCGCATTCTGAGGACACCTGCTTCAAACCATTATAAACGGAACGCTGCCTGCTTTCTCCGCCTTCTGTGACAGAAGTGACCTTGGTAAATCCGAACCTCGCAATAACATTTCTTTTGCAATAATCGACCTCATCCTTATTGGCAACTACAATTATTTCATCAATAAGGCTGCACTTCTCAAACTTGTCTATTGTCATGGCCAGCATCGGGGCACCCAGTATTTCGATGTACTGCTTGTTGATTTCAAGCTCCATGCGCGTTCCCTTGCCTGCAGCCGCAATGACTGCAGCCGTCAGTCCTTTGCTGCGGGTTTCCATCACTTCATCTCTCCCTCATTAGCCTGATACTGATTTGCCGATCTGACACTGGACCAGTCTCTCCATATTATGTCATATTAAATCCCGGTTGAGAAGTATTCGTTCCATTTTAAACTCATCCATGCGATCTGAAAAACGGATAGCTCCAGGAAATACAGCTAAATATTGAAATACATCGAATTCTGAGTAAAATTGGAAATGCAGTTGATCTGACATAACCTCTGATTGGAATAAAAAACAAAACTTCACAGCCGACAACAGTGAAAGGCTTTATTCACATGAGATCATGGTTTATCAGCAGGACACCGGATAATCCGGTTCAATAAAGACAATACCGATGGGATTCTGAGAACGAATAATCTTCAGCGCTGATCTTGTACAGGTGGGAAACCAGCCTGGAACCAACCCGACTTATCTCTCATGCCGACGGGGCACTGGCCCTGGACCTGCCAACACAGCTCCTGCGACGGCACACGACCTATACTTCCCGTTCGGCGAAATACTTGGGCTTGGCAAATATCATGCGGCCTGCAGCGGTCTGCAGAATGCTTGTCACAGTAACGTTCAGCTTTTCTCCGATATGCTTGCGCCCGCCATCTATTACTATCATCGTCCCGTCATCGAGATACCCTACACCCTGTCCGTTTTCCTTGCCGTCCCTGATGACTTGTACTACCATTTCTTCTCCCGGCAGTGCGATTGGCTTCATTGCATTTGCCAGTTCATTGATGTTCAGGACTTCGACACCTTGGAAATTAGCTACCTTGTTCAGGTTGAAATCCACTGTCATGACCTTTCCGCCAAGCTTTTTGGCCATGTTCAGCAAAGCATTGTCGACTTCTGCATCAGAGTTCACTTCACTATCCTCGATCCTCATCGGAAACTGCAGTTCCTTCTGCATCATATTGAGAACATCCAGCCCTCGCCTTCCCCTGTTCCTCTTCAACGGATCCTGAGAATCAGCTATATGCCGTAGTTCATCGAGCACAAAACTGGGTACGATGAGCTCTCCCTCAATAAAACCGCTTCTGCAGATGTCTATTATACGGCCGTCGATGATAACGCTCGTGTCCAGTATTTTNGGATCTGACCTCCCTTTTGCGGCACCAGACCCGTCAGCCGCCCGTCCCCTGATGCTTTCGAAAATATTCTCGTTTTTCTTTCCCGCTGCAATGGCAATCCCAAGACAGCTGAACAGTATGTTAATGACTATGGATACAGGCGTTCCGATGATATCGATGTCTTTGACAGGAATAGTAACAAGATTGGCGATTATCAAGCCGACTATCAGACCGATCGAACCGACTATCAGTTCATACAGTGTGAGCTTCTGGATAGAGGCCTCCAGCTTGTCGAGCATTTCCATCACTATCTCGATCAGCTTGTTGCTGGTAGTGTAGAAAATGAAAGCAAGTGCAATTGCTACGACGATATATACCAGCGTCTTGATCTCCGGCGATATACCTGGCAGTTGGTAAATGAAAAAGGTCCTGGTCAAAGTGATCCCTGTGATACACCCAACAGTAGCAAAAGAGAATTTAATAATATTATTCAGCACATTATCTAACTCCCTTATGAAAACGTTCTACCCAAGCACCCGCGAACATTACATCGTTACTGCTTCATTCACTGAGATAGCTGTTTACGATCGATTCTACATCGACCTCTTCAGAATCTTCTGCGAGTATCAGTTCACTGATCAATATCTGCTTTGCGCTGTTGAGCATTTTCTTCTCGCCGGTCGAAAGCCCCTTTTCCTTGTCCCTTTTCATAAGGATTCTGACAACGTCCGCGACTTCATAAATATTACCGCTTCTGATCTTCGACATATTCTCACGATATCGCTTGTTCCAGTTGTTGGTGACATTCACCTCGTGATCCTGGAGTATCTCGTACACCTTGCATACATCACAGCTGTCGATCACTTCCCTGATCCCGATGTCCTGGACGTTCTGCGTGGGTATCATCACCTTCATGTCACCCAGGGGCATCCTCAAAACGTAGTAATTTTGCCTATGCCCCAAAATCTCCCTCTCCTCGATGGACTCGATCACTCCTGCTCCATGCATGGGGTAAACAACCTTATCACCGACACTAAACATAACAAATCCTCCAAATGAAATAAAAAAATATCACTTTCATCTGTGATTTGTCTTTTGTTTGAATCGTTCGGCGAATAAACATCAAGCTTTATCGTCAACGATCAATGAAATTTTGTCGCTTCCAGTTTGTTGCAATATAGGAAGTTACTGAAAATCAGTACCAGCCCACAACATAAAGTATACTACAATTGCGGTTTATTGTCAAAGCATATGGCAAGCGGCTCTATACCGACATCTGAGGCTCCTTATTTCCCCAAACCGGATCGGAAGGGTACCATAACATTCCATTCGGCAAAGCCGGACGCAAAAACACATCGGCATTGACAAGAAGTTGTCCAAACATCTATAATTAAACCATGCTGATACATTTTTAACTATTCGGTTCCAATATATAGTGGACTTAGATACATGAAAATTACCTGTTTATGTATTTTATTGTCATTATGTACAGGAACGAACGCATCAGGAGAGTGAACTGCTATGAAGGATATGCTCATTGACGATTTTCAGTACACAGTACAGGAGCTGATTTTCAGGAACAAAAGCATCATTGATTCGATCACAAAATACCAGGACTCTAATGCCAGGGTAAACCGGGCAATAGTAAAAGCAGTGACGCAATGCGGATGCATCAGGATAAATGCAAAGAAGCAGGAAGTGCCCGAAGACAGCACTCTTGAGGAGATCCGCAATGCAATGGACACACATCTTGAAGGAAAACTGTGTGAAAGCTGCAGAGATCAAATCGAAAAAGAATTCGGCAAAAACCTCTACTACATTGCATCACTTTGCAACACCCTTGATTTGAATCTGTATGATGTCATCATCAAGGAACAGGAAAGGGTAAAAATGCTCGGTAAATTCAATCTTGAATGATACCTGTGCAAGCCTTGTATTCCCCCGGCCAGATGGAGTTCACGTTCCATCTGGCTTAATGTTGCCAGAAAGTGTTTACGCGCTTTCAAATATTATCTCCAGTGCTTCCTGGATATTGGAAACGGCGATAATGCCAAACTGTCCTCTGTTCTTCATCTGTCCGGCCAGCTTCATATTGCCTTCAGGTATTATGATTTTTCTGAACCCGAGCCTCATGGCCTCTGATATCCTCTTCTCTACTTGACTGACAGCCCTCACCTCGCCTGTGAGGCCCACTTCTCCGGTCAGTACACAACCGGCATCAACGGGCATGTTTTTGAAGCTGGATGCAACAGCTGCTGCGATCCCGAGATCACAGGCCGGTTCATCCAGCTTGATGCCNCCCACCACATTNACATATGCGTCATAATTGTAAAGCTGCAATCCCACTCTCTTTTCCAGCACCGCCATGAGCATGGTCAGCCTGTTGTAATCCAGACCTGTGGCCATTCTTCTGGGTACNCCGAAATTCGTAGGGCAGACAAGTGACTGTATTTCTATGAGCATAGGCCTGGTCCCTTCAAGACTCGAGACGACTACGGAACCCGGCACATTTTCCTGCCTTCCCGAGAGCATCATCTCGGANGGATTNGATATCTCAGCCAGACCTGTATCCCTCATCTCAAACACGCCGATCTCATTGGTCGAGCCGAACCTGTTCTTTACAGTGCGCAAAATCCTGTAGCTAAGATGCCTGTCGCCTTCAAAATACAGGACAGTGTCAACCATATGCTCCAGCACCCTCGGGCCGGCAATGGCCCCCTCCTTTGTCACATGCCCGACAATGATGACGGTGATGCCNGTGCTCTTTGCCATCTTCATCAACGCAGCTGTTACTTCTCTGACCTGGCTGACGCTGCCCGGCGCTGAGCTTATGGTGTCTGTGTATATGGTCTGTATGGAGTCGATGATAACCAGTCCGGGTTTNTCTGCTAATATCATTGCCGATATAGCTTCAAAGTTGGATGCTGAAACTATGAACAGATCGCGTCTCTTTACATTTAGTCTGTCAGCCCTCAGTTTGATCTGGCTGGCTGACTCTTCGCCGGATATGTACAATATGCCGGCATCTGTTTTCAGAGTATCGCATATTTGCAGGAGCAGCGTGGACTTTCCTATGCCGGGGTCGCCTCCGACCAGTATCAGTGATCCTCTGACAACGCCGCCGCCCAGTACGCGGTCAAACTCCTTCATCCCTGTATGGCTTCGCTGCTCGCTGTCAGTTTTTATCTCCTCNAGGCTGACCGGCTTTGACTGGGCCGGCTGCCATGCTGAAGCGTGGGTGTTTGATTCCTGCCGTTCTTCAGCGAATGTATTCCATTTTGCGCATGCCGGGCATTTGCCCAGCCAGCCAGATGACTCATACCCGCATTCCTGGCATATGAAGACAGTCTTGTTCTTCGCCATGACTGTACCTATCCTCCGGTCGTCGAAATATTGTAAAGCTGCAATAAATCCTCTCAGTCAATCATCCAAATATACGGATCTACCTTCAGACCCGAGCATATCAGCGGATACTGCAGTACATCATTTACCCGCTCCCGGTCAGCAGCCGCCAGTATTGATGCATTTGTTCTGATGCTATCCTCCTGTCTCCGGTCACTGCTGATGCAGTTCACCTGCCTCAAGCAGTTTGTCAAGCACCAGGACAAACATCGCATGGGACCAGGTAAGCGGTATTACCCAGGCGGGTCTGCCCGTATGCTTGTCTATCTGCTCTGGCAAAAGGCCCTGTTCTGTAGTTCCTCTGATCGCCCACCAGAAATACTCTCTGGCTTTTGCAAATTCCCGTCTCTCGATATTGTACAGAGCCGCCCATAATGTGGTCAGTATCCACGGATTCCCGCCGATATAGTTGTCATATTCATATCGCATAAGGCCGCCTGTGCCGTTTACCACCAACTGTTTTTCCAAAATATCGGCTGTAGAAGTCATGTGAGCATCATTGGCAGAGTATATGCCGAAGGGCACACTCAGTCCGAGTAGACTGATATCAAGCGTTCCGTCCTCCATGGTATAATCCCTGGTGATGCTTTTATCATTGGTCTTCAGCCAGATCTTCCTGTCAGTATGCTCCTCGCCCCAGCCGTTGAGCTTTACGCGTATGCTTCTTATGAACCTGTTCCATTCAGGCTTCCAGAAGTTCCTGAAAATTGCCTCCCTCAGCCTTCCTGCGTGCTCACGCCATTTCTCCGCCAGCTCCCGGGATTCACCGAGCAATTCAGCTATTTGGGCACCTGCTTCGATCCCCGCACATACTGCAGCACTGGAATATGCATGCTCGCCCAGCCGCTCCTCCCACAGGTCGAAGCTCAGCCAGGGCAGGCCTGTCTCGTTATCTGTGAACTTTATCAGGAATTCTACGCCTTTTTTGACGCAAGGCCAGAGCCGGGCGAGGAAGTTCATGTTTTTTGTCACTTTATAATGCTGGAAAATACCCCATATTATCGAACCGCCTTCGTCGATCTGCAAACCCCACGAAGGAGCCAGATTTCCGTCCATATAAAAGCGCTGCTGCCAGCTGCCGTCATCGTCCTGGACATTGGCTGCCCAGTAATAGAAGCCTTCGGCTGCATCCGTCATTCCGCAGCAGTCGAGCGCCGATGTAATAAAGGCTGCATCACGGCCCCAACAATATGCATATCTGCCGCATCTGGTGAATTGCTCGTCCACCTCAGGCGCTGCCATAAGGCCTCCGGTCCTTTTGTTCGTCATAAGGGCAAATACCAGCAGCGACCTTTTATACAGCCGGTCGATTTCAGGGANCCCGGTATTTATCTGTCTGGCTCCAGTCAGAAATTCACGCCAGTACTTCACGGTATTGTCCATCATTTCCCAGGTGTCGTCTGATTTTATCTCCCTGAGCATTTTCTTCAGCGATTTCAATTCCCTTGAAAAACATATGCTCAAAGAAAACCTGAGCCTGTCCCCGTCCCCGATATGCACGGATTCCCACAGCAAGCTGCCTTCTTTCATCATCCCTATCGTATCATTGCCGTACAACTNCCCCCGGTCCGCATTGTCCTTCGCGCCGGGACCAAGCTGGTACTGCATTGCGGGCACGGCTGATACGATTCCGTAATAATAGCCATGCCGATAGTGTATTAAGGCGGACAGATCGGTATCATATATAATCCCTGCGGTATCATATACAGAAGATATGCCTGAGGAATAGACCACAAAGCCGAGCTCCAGTTGGAATCCGGAGTCATTCTCTATCTCATAGCATCTGTTCAGCACATNTCCATCCGGGAGAGCAAAGTCATATTGCCTGATTTTTAATGAATATTTACCATGTGNAAACTCAGTGACAGCGACATTCGTGTCGTCGATAAAATACTGACCGACCTTCCAGTCTGAAGTATGCAGCCAGGATGTGCCTGGCCACAGACCAGGGCATATGATGCCAATAATAAATCTGTCCACATGCTGAGGATAGTCTATGTCAGGCCAGAATATCCTGGTTATCTCGCCTTTTCCGTCAATACAGGCCAACAGGCTGGAATTGCCCGTTATCAAATTGTTGAAATACGACTTTANCATATCAGTTCTCCTCACGCCATGTCATATCACATTCTATCATAATGCGATAAAAAGCAGCAATCGGTTCCGTTTAAAAGGCAATAAATATTTTCATCTGAAAGGCGCAAAATAAGATAAACCACCGCAGTAATGGAGGTATCTCATGGATGATATGCTTCACAGACTTATAATGTTTCTTACACAAATCATACAGGTGATTATTTTGGCAGCAGGCTGTTATTTTTGGGGCGTTTCCGTATACGGCTGGAAGAGAAAAAAGGAAAAGCCTGCATACGCAGTCCCTCGCAAGCGATTCGCCGCAGTGATCGCCGCACACAATGAAGAACTCGTAATAGCACATATAATCGACAGCTTGCAGGAGCAGAACTACCCGAGGGAACTGTTCGACATTTTTGTGATCGCTGACAACTGTACAGATAATACTGCTTCTATCGCTGCCAGGCATGGTGCGCTGGTTTATGTGCGAAGCGACAATGACAGAAGGGGCAAAGGCCATGCCTTGGAATGGATGTTCCGGAAGATATATGAAATGGGCGATAAGTACGATGCCGTCTGCGTTTTTGATGCCGACAATCTTGTGTCGTCAAACTTTCTTTATGAAATGAACAAACAACTGTGTAAAGGCCATAATGTCATTCAGGGTTACATAGACAGTAAAAATCCCTTTGATTCATGGATAACTTGCTCCTATTCCATTGCATTCTGGTTGTCGAACCGCATATTCCAGCTGCCAAGGTATTACCTGGGACTCAGCTGCGGTCTGTGCGGCACGGGATTTTGTGTGGACCTGTCAGTTTTGAAAAGTATAGGCTGGGGNGCAACATGTCTGACAGAAGACCTTGAATTCACTATGAAGCTGGCTTTGAACGGCATGAAGGTTGCATGGGCGCATGATGCCGTAGTGTATGACGAAAAGCCGATAACGCTGAAGCAATCGTGGCGCCAGCGCATTAGATGGATGCAGGGCCATGCCGATTGCGCATCTAAATATCTTGGCCCTCTGTTTAAAAAAGCGTTCAGTCAATGTGACCTGGCAGCCTTCGACTGCGCAATTTATTTGTTTCAGCCCATCAGATTCATTTTGATGGGCCTGATGACAGTAATGCTGTGGGTGCAGTCATTTTATCCGGAAGCGCCTTTCTATACACTGCAGTATGTATTCCCGACAACAGTCTGGTATGTTATCGTCGTATTGCAATTTCTATATGGTCCGCTGGTGATACTGTCTGAAAACAAATTTGACATCAGGATATTGCTGGGTTTCCTGGTATACCCCTGTTACTGCCTCACCTGGGTCCCCATAACCATCCAGGGCTTCCTCACCAGGAAAAATAAATCCTGGAACCATACAAAGCACACCCGCGTTATCACAATAAAGGAACTGGAAAAAAACCAAAACACCCTGAAACCCACCTCCGAAGCCTCCCGCTACCAATAGGGGACAGTTCTGCATTTTAGGGGACAGTTCTGCAAAAACTGAAATCCGGAGGGACAGTTCTCCGATTTGCGCCAGTCTCCGATTTGCACCGGGAACAGTCCTCAGGAAGGGGGACGGTTCTTTGATTTGTAACGGGGACGGTTCTTCATTTTGGAGGGACAGTTCTCCACTTTAGCAAATCAGAGGACAGTTCAGCTTTTGTGGATTTACCAGAACAGGGGACGGTTCTCAGCTTCGGGGACAATCCAACATCCCGGGGACGGTTCTCAACTCAAAGACAGTCTTACCTGAAAAAATGTCCTTAGCACGAAAAACAATAACTGTTTCTCCAGTTCAAATGGTCATTTCCAGGATTGCGGGAAATAACCATAACCGAAAAGAATTGTACTATGAAATTTTTCAGGTCAGCACTTATTTTAAAAAACGAAGAACTGTCCCCCGAAGTTCGGCCAAAAAATGAAGAACTGTCCCTGAGAAATCTTGCAGGTAATCCGAGAAAATGCAGAACTGTCCCCTGGAGTTAGGCGAAAATGAAGAACTGTCCCTCCGGATGTGCCGTGGACAAAAAAAAGAGAACTGTCCCCCTTGATGAAAAAGAAGAACTGTCCCCTGAGTGAGTCGGCAGATAAAAAGGGACGGTTCTTCATCTGATAAAGTGGAGAACCGTCCCCCTGGTTTTTAGTGGGTGGGTTTTTCGGCGCTTTGTGTGGCTGATGCCAGGGTCTCGAATACGAGCCTGGTGCCGTCGAAGCCGATGCTTACAGTGTCGCCTGATTTTACAGTGCCCTCCAGCATGTGCTCTGCGAGCTTGTCTTCGACCATGGTTTGGATGGCCCTTCTCAGAGGACGTGCCCCGAAGACGGAGTCAAAACCCTTTTCAGCCAGGTGCGCTATTGCTTCGTCAGCCACCTTCAGAGTGATGCCACTCTGCTCCAGTCGTTTCATCAGCGATTTGAGCATTACGCCTACGATGCTCCTGATATGCTCCTTGTCGAGGGGATGGAATACGATGATATCATCCACCCTGTTGAGGAATTCGGGGCGGAAGGTCCTCTTGAGTTCGCCCATAACATTGCTCTTCATATCTTCATAGTCCCTTGCCGCATCGTCACCGGCGACAAACCCAACTCGTCTGGGTTCTGTTATCATCCTTCCGCCGACATTGGATGTCATTATTATCACGGTATTCCTGAAGTCGACAGTCCTTCCCTGTGAATCCGTGAGTCTTCCATCCTCCAGGATCTGCAGCAGTATATTGAACACATCCGGATGCGCCTTTTCTATCTCGTCGAACAGCAGCACNGAATACGGTTTCCTTCTGACCTTCTCCGTGAGCTGACCTCCTTCATCATAGCCCACATAGCCCGGAGGCGAACCGATCAGCCTGGACACGGTAAATTTCTCCATGTACTCGGACATGTCGATCCTGATCATGGCATTTTCATTGCCAAACAAAGCTTCTGCAAGCGCCTTGCTCAGCTCGGTCTTTCCAACGCCCGTCGGCCCGAGGAATATGAACGACCCTATCGGCCTCCTGGGATCCTTCAGACCGACTCTTCCCCTTCTGATAGCCTTTGAAACAGCCTTCACCGCCTCGTCCTGACCGATGACTCTTTCATGGAGCACATCCTCCATCTTCATGAGCCTCTCGGTCTCTTCTTCTGCCAGCCGTTTCACAGGTATACCTGTCCAGCTTGCCACGATATCAGCTATCTCATCCTCTGTGACCGTATCGGTCCTGGTCTGATTCTTCTGGTACCAATCGTCCTTCATCTGCTCATACTCAGCCTTCAGCTTCTGCTCCTGATCCCTGATCGATGCCGCCTTTTCAAACTCCTGCAGCCGGATAGCATTTTCCTTTTCCTTTGCCAGTTTCTCAATCTGCTCCTCCAGCTTCTTCAGGTCAACAGGCGCAGTAAAGGCTTTCAATCTGACCTTGGATGCCGCCTCATCTATGAGGTCGATTGCCTTGTCAGGCAGATACCTGTCTGTGATGTACCTGGCAGACAGCTTCACAGCGGCTTCCAGTGCATCGTCGGTGATCTTCACGCGATGATGGGCTTCATACTTGTCACGTATCCCCTTCAGTATTTCGATGGCTTCCTCCTGCGTTGGCTCCCCGACGGTGATTGGCTGGAATCTGCGCTCCAGTGCCGCATCCTTCTCCACATGTTTTCGGTACTCATTGATGGTGGTGGCACCTATCACCTGTATCTCGCCGCGGGCAAGCGCCGGTTTCAGAATGTTCGACGCATCGATGGCGCCTTCTGCCGCACCTGCTCCAATGATGGTATGCATCTCATCTATGAAAAGAATGACGTTGCCTGCCTTTTTGACTTCATCCATGGCCTTCTTCAGCCGTTCCTCAAACTCGCCTCTGTACTTGGCTCCTGCCACCATGGAAGACAGATCGAGGGTAAACACTCTCTTATCCTTCAGCAGCTCCGGGATATTCCCCTCTACTATTTTTTGTGCCAATCCTTCAGCTATGGCTGTTTTCCCGACACCGGGCTCGCCGATGAGACACGGATTGTTTTTCGTCCTTCTGCTGAGTATCTGTATAACCCTTTCGATCTCTTTATCACGCCCTATTATAGGGTCGAACTTGCCCTCTCTCGCCATATCAGTCAAATCTCTGCCAAACTGGTTGAGGGTAGGCGTGTTCGTATTGCCGGATGCACTCCTTGGCTCACCGCCCGGCCCCGGGGCATCCTCACTGAGCATCCTTACTATATCATTGAAAAGCTTGTGCGGGTCGACTCCCAGATCCATGAGTATCCTCACAGCAACACTTTCGCCCTCTCTCATGACGCCCAGGAGCAGATGCTCAGTCCCTATATAATTGTGGCCAAGCCGCCTGGCTTCGCTCAAGCTCAATTCTATCACTCTTTTTGTTCTCGGCGTAAAATCCACCGGAGTCTTGCCGGAACTGTCGCCTCTGCCGATCAGCTCCTCGATCTGCTTGATAATTTTATCTTCAGTCACTCCCTGGCTCTGGAGCACCCTGGCAGCAACCCCGGTACCTTCTTTCAGCAAGCCGAGCAGCAGATGCTCGGTTCCAACATAGCTGTGCCCCAGCTTGGCAGCACTTTCCTGGGACAAGCTTATTGCCTTCTCAGCCTTTTCAGTAAATCTCCCATACATTCGTATCACTCCTTAATTTAAACTACCCGCACTCAAACTCTTCCGCAGCAATTCTGCCCGCCGCTGATCCCTTTCGTCCGGTCCGAGCTCCGTGCCCGCCAGCTTCTGAAGGTAAGCCGGCCGGATCATCAGCATCAGATCATTGATCTTTTTCAGATCGATACTGTTTATCAATCCCGCGATAACACCAAGCCTGACGTCCGACAGCAGCTTAAGACTCTCTTCTGAAGACATGATCCTTGCGTTCTGCAGCAGACCCAGAGATCTGTATATCCTGTCTTCAAAACGGTGCGGGTTTTGCTTGTAAAGCTCATCCCTGAGCATTCTTTCCTGATTTGATATTTGAGAGGTTATGTTGCTTATTCCTGCAACTATCTCCTCCTCCGTCTGCCCCAGCGTCACCTGGTTCGATATCTGGAACATATTTCCCGAAGCCTCGCTGTTTTCTCCGTACGCGCCTCTGACGGCCACGCCAATCTTACTGCACGTCTCAAGTATTCCCTTTATATAACCTGTCATTGACAGTGCCGGAAGATGAAGCATAACGGACGCCCTTATACCTGTTCCCGAATTTGTCGGGCAGCAGGTCAGGTAACCACTGATCTCGTCAAATGCGAATCCGAGCTTTTCATCAAGCCTGGTTTCAATATCATCACAGCGCCTCCATGCTTCTTCCAGCTGCATGCCGGGATATATGCACTGCAGTCTCAGGTGGTCTTCCTCGTTCACCAAAATGCTTACCCTCTCATCCTTGCTTATAATCGCAGCCCTGTCGGTCCTGCCCTCTGCAAATTCAGGGCTGATGAGGTGTTTCTCAACAAGCAGCTGCCTGTCCAGAGGCTTCATGGAATTCATCCCGAAATACATGAATTCATCACTGAATCCTGCGTTTTTGTCAGAAAACATGACTTTTTTGACCTTTTCCAGTATTTCCGCCCCCTGGGCACGGGTCATGCGAGTCGAGAACGGGTACGCCTCCAGATTTCTGGCAAGCCTCACCCTGCTGCTGATGGCTACATCCATATCCGGTGCCGAATGCATGTCGTTCTGCTTCACCTCACACACCCCCGCTCTTTCCGCTGTTTTCCAGCTCCCTTATCCTGTCTCTCAGCTCCGCTGCTTTCTCATATTGCTCATTTTCAACAGCAGAAGCCAATTCCGCCTTGAGTCTCTCGATCTCATTTGTCGTCTTTATCTCATCTGCCAGCCTGGCAGGTACTTTCCCCGTATGTTCCGAACCTCCGTGCAGTCGTCTCAGTATCGGCTCCAGATTGTCCCTGAACACCCGGTAGCAATTGGGACAGCCCAGCTTCCCGCTTCTCCTGAAATCATCGAAGCTCATGCCGCACATGCTGCAGCGGAGTACGGGCTGCTTTCCAATACCAGGGTAGTCAGTATCGCTGCCGAATCCAAATCCCCACAGCAGACTGCCCAGGCTCAACTGAGGACTGAACGTAAGCTTGCCCTTTTCTTCTGCACATTGGCTGCAAAGGTGCATTTCAACCTTTTTGCCATTGATTATCTGCTTGTAATGCACATTTGCCTCCCTCAAATGACACTGTTGGCACATCATCTGCCTCACTCCCTGTAAACGTCTGGTATAGAAATTGTTACCACAAAAATCATTCTATTAACAAATCGCCCGACTGTGTTACCAGGATCAAACCATAAGAGCTGCCAGCATATTCTTCAGTATCGACGCCCTTATTATATCCCTGTCAGGGGCACCTATACCGCCGAGGACCTTGTCGCTTGTCGCTGCCTTCATCAGCAGTCCTTCCCTTTCACTTATCACATCGTAGTCAACGAAATTGTTTATGAAAACTTCCGCAGACTGCTGTGAAATGCTGTCTCCCATCGAGCTGACAATGTGCATCAGGTATTTCCCCGGCCTGTCCACATTGACCCTCTGTATCTTGATGTACCCACCGCCTCCCCGCCTGCTCTCAACATAGTAGCCTCTCTCGGTGGTGAACCTGGTGTCGATCACATAATTTATCTGCGAGGGCACGCACTTGAAATAACTAGCCAGTTCGTTGCGCTGTATCTCGATGGAACCGTCAGTCTCGTTGATCAGCTGTTTGATGAAATCTTCAATTATGTCGCTCATCCTGGCCATGTGTGCTCACTCCCTTCGTATAACGTGTTTTTGATCACCTTATTGATTTTGACTATCTTTGACTTTCATATATATTATAATCCACATTAATTCCATAATCAAGTCTTAATTGTTCTCTGCCAGCCACTGCACCACCAGCAGTAAATATTGCGTTTCAGGTACTGCGCCAGTCTGTAATATTATTCCCTTCCAGGTGCTGTGCCTGCCCGCAGTAAATATCCTATGCCGGATACTGCCCGTCTGTAGTAATGCTCTCTGTCACGTGTCGCTCTCGCCTGCAACAAATATCGTGCTTCAGATAATACGCCACCTGCAGTAAATATTGTATACCAGGAGCTTCACGGTATACATTGGACTTCGATGGTCAAAACACCGCAGTAAAAAAGCCCCGGCAAAATCGTCGGGGCTTTTGATGCCTTAATGTCCTGTCCTTCTATTTTTTCTCCGGTTTATCGGTCTGTTCCGCCCGCGGTACATCTGGTTCCTTAACTGCCGTGGTATCTGTCTGTTTCCCCGGCAAAGAAGCCGTTGTATCGCCGCCAGCTTGCGGCTTGCGGTTTTTGGTGACCTTTTTGTAGATCGCTACACCGATCAAAACGAGCAATCCCAGCAATACCAACGCAGGAAGAGCAGCAACTATGAACAGCAGCAGGTCTCCCAGGAAATCCACCACCTCGAGCAGGCTGTTTTTCAGACTCTCCAGCAGCTTTTCGCCATATGTCAAAGGCTTGGGATCATGACCCGGCCGCTTCTCATACAAATAGAGCGTGATGGTGGACAGTTCGACCAGGCTGCTCAGCTTATTGAGTTTTCCGGTCAGGCTCTCTATCTGGTAGCGGATCTCTGTGAGCTTGCTTTCTGCTTTGAATATCTGATCAAGATCATCCAGCTTTGCCACATAAGCCTCGATCTTCTCCTGCTCGAGCTTCAGCAATCTCAGCCTGGATTCCACATCATAATACTGATCTGTCACATCTTCTCCATGAGTCGTATAATTGTAAACCTCCCCGACGCCTCTGAGCTTGTTCAAAACCGCATCAAACTTCGTTCTGTCGACTCTGAGCACAATGGTGCCGCTTTTGACGAGATTCACCTCGTCATCCACATACACACGGTCTGTGTTAATATTTGTCTCCTGTATAAAGCCTATACCCGTTATTATTGTCTCTATATTGCTGAAGGCTTTATCGAAACTTTCGACCTCGATGTCGAGGCTGGCACTGCGGATGACCTTTCTCTCGTCCAAAATGGGATTCGATATGTCTCCCGTCAGGCTTCCTATCCCGGCCAGCGAATCCGCCGGATCATATCCGCCGTCATCAGCTGCGGGCGCCTCTGCCGCATTTTCACCATATGCACCGCCTTTGGCGGCACTCCCTCCTGCCGTGGAACTCCGGCTGGCCGGAGCAGTGTCACGCGAGTGTTCCGATTTGGATCCGGACGCACATCCCGCAGCAATGGAAATCAGCATTACTGCAATCAGGAGCAAACCTATCAATCTCTTTTTCATCTTTATTCCTCCTGTCCTCCTGAAATAGATATCTGGCTTTAATATAAAAGACGTTAAAATATGAGCAAAGTTCCATGACATCTATTATTATACAAATTTATGGCAAATTTGAAAACATTCATCCCAAAACGCCGGCAATTTCAGTGCTTTTACTGATTAAAAACATGGGATCCTTTACAGTTGCAGCATCAACTCCGGCAGCAGACCTGCAAATTTGCCTGTTTCGAGTTCAGCTCAATTCAGATATAATAAAAGAGAGCCGGATCAGGCGGAATAAAGGAGGCTATCACATGGAAGTAAGGCCAATAAAACCAGAGGAAAAAACAACATTTGACAAGATCCAGACAATGGCTTTTATGTTCAAAAGGGACTTCAGNAAAGAGGAGAAAGAGGCCGGAACACCTGACGGTGCACAGCAGCTTGTCAATGAAGGCTACAAGACGGGCCGCGCAGCATTTGATGACAACGGCAAGATGTGTTCATGCTTCGATCTGATACCCTACAAAGTGAACTTCGACGGCAACATAATACGAATGGGCGGTGTAGGCGGCGTCGCGTCACTTCCGGAGGAGCGGGAAAAGAAGTATATAAGAAAAATATTCGAATATGTAATGAACGAGATGTATGAGGGCGGCTATGTTTCTTCATATCTCTATCCTTTTTCCCATTCCTATTACAGAAAATTTGGATATGAGCTCAATATGACGACCACGAATTATACCCTGCCGATCAATTCCATGAGGCAGTTCGCCCAGACAGGCCGGCTGAATATGGTGACAAACGATGTTGAAAGGGAGCTCATAAAGAAAATGTACGGCGAATTTATCAAAGACAAAAACCTGGCGGTGATCCGCACGGAAGATCTGTGGAACAGGCGATTCGACAACGACCCGTACAGGGACAATGTTTACCTTTATATCTGGTACAACAGTCATAATGAAGCAAGAGGCTATATCCAGTATCATACAGAAAAATCAGGGGACATAAAAGTCAACTTTGTCGTCCGTGAGCTTGTGTGGCTCGATACAGAAGCCCTGGAGGGCATATTTGCATTTATGGGCAAATTTGGCTCCCAGGTGAAAAATCTGATCTGGAAAGCTCCGCCATTCGTAAAGCTGCTTCCATTTTTCGCAGAGCCCTATGATATCGGACAAGAGATCCATATGTATGGGATGAACCGCATCGTCAATGTGCAGAAAGCTTTTGAACTCATGTCACTGCCCGAAGGAAAAGGTGAGATAGTCATCAGAGTCGAGGATGACTTTTTCCCGTTGAACACCGGCAATTACAGGGTCACGTGGGAGGATGGCAGCCGCAGTGTAGAAAAAGCCGATGCCGAACCTGATCTGGTCTGCAATGTCCAGTCATTGTCGCAGCTTATCACCGGCTTCCTCACCCCGGACGAACTCGAGTTCGCAGGAAGGATAACGATAAACGATAAAAGAAATGTCCTGGCAGATGTTTTCAGGCACAAGAAGCTGTATATCAACGACTATTTCTAATCTGACCAGATATCTGTCGGTTAAAGCATCAGCTTTATCGGTCACAGTCATGTATGGCCAGGGAACACTAAAAGAGCTGCCCATGGGCAGCTCTTTTAAATTGTTGCCGGATACGACACTCTGTCATTTTCACGCTGTCNGATCNNCTGTCATATCCCGGTCATAGTCCTCTGAACAAGCCAGTTCCTTATTCGTCATCGTCATCAGACATATCCTTCCTGGCTTCTTCGATAACCTTCTGAGCCACGTTGGCAGGTGCTTCTTCATATCTTTCAAAAGTCTGTGTGAAATAGCCTCTGCCCTGCGTCATGCTCCTGAGGTCAATAGCGTATTTGAACATCTCCGCTGTGGGAACTTCTGCGACAACCTGCTGCAGACCGCCATCCTGCGGGTTCATTCCGAGTATCCTGCCTCTCCTCTTGTTCAGGTCACCTATGATATCGCCCATATAGCTGTCGGGAATATATACCTCGACACGGCTTATAGGCTCGAGCAGCACAGGTGATGCATCGGGGAGACCCTTCTTGTACGCAAGACGTGCAGCAATCTTGAAGGCCATCTCCGATGAGTCGACATCATGGTATGATCCATCCACAAGAGTTGCCTTCAGATTGACTACCGGATATCCGGCCAGCACACCATGCTGGATTGCCTCGCGAAGACCTTTTTCGACAGCCGGATGATACTGCTTCGGTACAGCGCCACCGAATATCTTTTCTTCAAATGTGAGATCCTCGGTTTCGCCGGGCTCGAATTCGATCCACACATGTCCATACTGACCATGGCCACCGGTCTGCTTTTTATGCTTGCCTTCCACCTTGACCTTCTTCCTGATGGTCTCCCTGTAAGGTACCCTGGGATCGGTCAGGTTCACTTCAACTCCGTATTTTGCCTTGAGCTTGCTGACTATAACATCGAGATGCTGCTCTCCGACACCGGATATGATGGTTTGATGAGTTTCAGCATTCACCTCGACCTTGAATGTCGGATCCTCATCCTGGAGCCTGCTGAGGCCGGCACCTATTTTTTCCTCATCGCCCTTGGCCTTGGGTTCTACCGCCAGTGACAATGCCGGTTCAGGGAATACGATCTTATCAAGCATCACGGGGTTGGACTGTTCACACAGAGTATCATTGGTGCTGGTATACTGCAGCTTCGCTACCGCTCCGATATCACCGGCGATAAGTTTGTCCGTTGGAACCTGCTTCTTTCCCCTCAACATGAATATCTGCGCTATTTTCTCATTTTTCTCCGCCGTCGGGTTATATACTGTGGAGTCGGACTTCATCGTGCCCGAATAAACCCTGAATATCGATATCTTACCGACAAATGGGTCTGCTATCGTTTTGAAAACAAGGGCTGACAATTTCTCATCCGCGGAGTTCTTCAGTTCGACGACTGTATCCGTACCAGGCTTGACAGCTTTGATAACNGGCTTATGGTCGGGTGATGGCATATACTCCAGAATCGTGTCCATCAGCGCTGTAACACCCTGGTTCAAAAGTGCCGCTCCGCAGAGCACCGGAGCTATCGAGCAGTCTGCTATACCTGCGCGAAGTCCGCTTATCATTTCTTCGCTGGTGAATTCCTCACCGCTGAAATACTTCTCCATCAATTCCTCACTGGTCTCTGCAATTGCTTCGTTGAGCGCTTCCTTCAGTTCTTCAAGGGTATCGCTCATATCAGCAGGAATATCGGCATCGACAAGCTTATCCTTGTCGAACTTCTTTGCCTTCATATTAATTACATCAANATAGCCGACAAACTTATCTCCCTCCAATATGGGAAGCTGGAACGGAATTACGCTGTTGCCGAATGTATCTTTCAACTGGTCGAGGACTTCATGGAAATTGGCATTTTCCTCGTCCATTTTGCTAACGAAAAACATTCTGGGTATTCCCTGTTCCTTTGCATAAGCCCAGGATTTCTCAGTTCCCACTGCTACGCCGCCCTTGGCCGCAACCAGTATGACCGCACTGTCTGAAACCCTGATACCCTGCTTTACTTCGCCGACAAAGTCAAAGTATCCGGGAGTATCGATGATGTTGATTTTATGATCTTTCCATTCACAGGGTGCGATGGATGTGCTGATGGAAATTTTTCTTTTGATTTCTTCAGGATCATAGTCCATGGTAGTATTGCCGTCGTTTACCTTGCCAAATCTGTCAAGCACTCCGGTATTGAACAACATAGCCTCTGCAAGAGTCGTCTTACCTGCCCCGCCGTGCGACATCAGGCACACATTGCGGAGCTTTCCCGCGGTATAATCTTTCATATGAATTCCCCCTTGTATTAGTTACGCTCTTATATATTTTCCTGAACTTAGGAAAACAATTCAAGAATAAATGGGTATTATGACACAATGTATATTATAACATACATCAAGGCCAGTTCAAGAATTTTCTTGCATCAGCCCGGCAATTATATGCTACCCCGCCAGTCTGTCAGGAGGTGGCCCTGCCGCACAGTTTTATGTGGTTTTTTCAACAGTTTCCTTTTTCTTGACAATTATATCGTATCATTGTAAATTAAAATCAAAATAACACCTCACATACCGGGAATCATCGTATTCTGAAGTGTTGACAGTAGCTGTCGGTCCAGCTGGAGACAGCGGACTTCGATAAAGGAAGAACGGAAAGACGGAAGAACGGAAAAAATAAGTTCATGCAGGGCAAAATGGGTAAGAACGAAAAACGGCAGAAAGGGAGAAGATAGTATGATTATTGTAATGAAACCGGGCTCAAGGGAGTCTGAAATCAAAGAAGTCTCCGATGTGCTCAAGGGTGCGGGTCTGGGTGTCCATATATCGAAAGGCGCCGAAAGGACCATTATCGGAGTTATTGGAGACAAGAGGCTTCTCAGCGGCATCCCGCTGGAGCTTATGTCAGGCGTCGACAAGCTGGTCCCGATAATGGAAAGCTACAAGCTGGCGAGCAGGTCTTTCAAACCCGAGCAAAGCGTAGTACATGTCGGGGAAGTGAGATCGGCGGCAGGGAAGTCGTCATGATCGCAGGACCCTGTGCGGTGGAAAGCCGCGATCAGATAATGGAGGCGGCAAAGCTGGTCAGCAGATCCGGTGCAAAAATACTGAGGGGCGGCGCATTCAAACCCAGGACATCGCCTTACTCCTTTCAGGGGCTGGAGGAGGAAGGGCTGAAAATGCTGAAGGAAGCAAGTGAAGCCACGGGATTGCTGACCGTAACGGAGGTCATCAGCGAATACTCCGTAGAAGTCGCTGCTAAATATGTCGATATGTTTCAGATAGGTGCCCGTAATTCACAGAACTTCCATCTCCTCAGAGAGGTGGGGCGTTCCGGCAAACCCGTCCTTCTCAAGAGAGGAGCCTCCACCACGATAGATGAGTGGCTCAATGCAGCGGAATATATCATGAGCGAGGGCAATTACAATGTAGTGCTCTGCGAGCGCGGCATAAGGACGTTTGAAACGGCCACCCGGAACACACTGGATATAAGCGCAGTCCCCGTGGTAAAAAGGCACAGTCACCTGCCGATCATTGTCGATCCCAGCCACGCTGCAGGCAAGTCAGAATACATCATACCCCTGTCCAGAGCCGCCATTGCAGCAGGCGCTGACGGATTGATAATCGAAGTACATCCGAGCCCGAGATGTGCGCTTTCTGACGCAGCACAGCAGCTCGACCAGAAAACCTTTGACAATCTGTGTAAAGATATAGGAAGGATTGCCGAAATAGTAGGCAGAGAGTTCAGATATGGAACCATGTGATTTGAAAACAACAATTATCGGACTGGGGCTGATAGGCGGCTCACTTGCAAAAGCAATGCACGACAAGCTGGGTATGCGGGACATCGTCGCAGTGGACCACGACAGCTCCGCACTGGAACTGGCACTGAAAGAGGGTGTGATCGCCAGAGGGATCACCGTCCCGGATGACAGTGTATATAATTCTGATATCATTTTTATCTGTACTCCGGTCAAGCGCATCCTTGAGTATTTAGATGATCTGGCTCCAAAAGTCAAAAAGACATGCATCATCACTGATGTGGGCAGTACCAAGGGCATCATAACAGATTACGCCGGCAGGCTCCCCAGGTCCTTGCACTTCATCGGGGGCCATCCTATGGCCGGTACTGAAAAATCAGGCTATATCAACAGCCTCCCGCATCTGTTTGAAAATGCATATTATATACTCACCCCTGCCAATGGAGTATCAGAGGAGTCAGTAAGGGTGCTCGCATCACTGATCGAAGGCATCGGTGCCATCCCTGTAGTGATGACGCCGGAGGAGCATGATATGGCCGTAGCCGGGATCAGTCATCTGCCCCACGTCCTCGCAGCCGCCCTGGTCAACACAGTGAAGGATTTGGACAGCAACACAGGCAGACTGCAGATGCTTACGGCAGGTGGCTTCAGGGACATAACCAGGATAGCTTCCTCAAGCCCCGGCATGTGGGAAAACATAGTTCTGAGCAACAGGGACTATCTGCTCAGTGTATTGAAGCAAATGGATCAGAAACTGTCGGATTTTGTCGGACACCTTGAAAGCGGGAATTCCGAAGATATTTATGAGTTTTTCGACAGCGCAAAACAGTACAGAGATTCGATATCGGATTACGGAACAGGGCTTTTGCCGCGCATCCACAGGATCATAGTGGATGTACCGGACAAACCTGGTATAATCGGAGAAATAGCAACGATACTGGGCCGCCACGATATAAATATAAAAAACATATATGTGGCAAACAGCAGAGAATCAGAGCAGGGATGCCTGGTGATCACGCTGCCGGATATGGACAGCGTGGATACCGCTTTTGACTTGCTCACGAAATCAGGATATAAAGTTTTCAGAAACAAATGATTTATTTAATTTTTATCAGGAGGGGAATAACGTGTTAGTTGAGAACAGGAACAGACTAAGGGGAGAAATCACAGTACCCGGCGACAAGTCCATATCCCACAGAGCGATCGTTATAGGTGCTCTTGCAAGCGGCACAACTGAAATTGAAAACTTTTTGCTTGGTGAGGACTGTCTCAGTACCATCGATTGTTTCAGAAGGATGCAGGTCGGTATCGAGATACTGAAGGACAACAAGGTCAGAGTCCATGGCAGAGGCCTGTATGGACTGAAAGCGCCAACTTCCGTGCTCAATGCCGGACGGTCCGGCACAGCGATAAGATTGCTCCTTGGCGTTCTCAGCGGACAGCCGTTCACATCCACCGTCATCCGCAGCGAAGCCTCCATGAAAAAGCCCGTGGGAAATACCGTGAATTTCCTGAAACAGATGGGCGCCGGCATCACTGCGAAGGATAACGGCACTTTGTGTCCATTGACAGTATCCCCTGCAAACCTCAGAGGTATAAGCTGCAAACTGCCCATACACGAAATGCATATCAAATCCCCGCTGCTCCTTGCCGGCCTTTATGCNGAAGGGGAAACCGAAGTGAATGAACCGGTAACGTCAAGGAATCATACCGAACTGATGCTCAATCATTTCGGTGCCGATATCAGGATGGAAGGTACAGTCGTCAGATCACACCCGGTCGAGAATCTGTATGCGCAGAAGGTCGTCATCCCCGGAGATATATCGATGGCTGCGTATTTCATCACAGCTGCACTTATCGTACCTGATTCCGACATCGTTATAAGAAATGTAGGAGTCAATCCCTCCAGGTCGGGCATATTGGAAATATACAAATCGATGGGTGCCAATATAGAACTGCTGGATAAGAGGACAGTCAGCGGAGAGGAAGTTGCGGATATCCGTGCCCGGTACTCAAAATTGAAAGGTATCAGGATCGATGAAAAAATGATCCCGGGCATCGTTGACGAACTGCCGGTAATCATAGCGGCAGCCGCCCTGGCTGAAGGAACTACCGAAATAAACGGGCTGTCAGCCTTCAAAGTCAAGAAGACAGGAAAAATCAAGGCAATTTCACTGGAGCTTTCCAAGATGGGAGCCAGGATGACGGAAACAGAAGACGGGCTGGTGATAGAAGGCAGGGAAACACTGAGAGGTACTGTCGTGGACAGCAATAACAACCATTCCCACGCAATGGCTCTGTCTGTTGCCGGCCTGGCAGCACAGGGCGAGACGATGATCAGGAAAACCCAGGCGGTCGACATAGTATATCCGGAATTTTACCAGATACTCAACAAGCTCTGATAATACACCTTATCAGCCCTATCAGATGCACATTATGAACCGAAGGTATGACAAAATCCACAGGGATCAAAAAAGCCCGCGCGATTACCGTGCGGGCTTTATATATATCTTCATTCGTCATTATTTTCAAACTTCTCTTTTATTTTATATCCCAGGACCATCAGACTGTCGCTGAGATGTACATTCTCTATGACGGTGTCGTACGGCAGCTTCAAATCCATCGGTGAAAAGTTCCAAAGCCCGCGTATGCCCAGACGCGCTACCCTTTCTGCCGTCTCGCGGGTTTCCTCGTAAGGTACTGTCAGCATCGCTATATCCACATGGTTTCGGCCGACAAAATCCTCCAGATTTTTCATGTCCATAACCTCAAGGCCGTTCATCTTCTTCCCGATCAGTTCGGGATCGGTATCGAATATGCCTATGGTCCTGAAGCCTCTCTTCTCGAAATTTTTATAGTGAGCCAAAGCTTGCCCCATATTGCCGGCACCTATGATTATGGTCTGGAACTTCTTGTCTACTCCCAGTATTTTGGCAATTTCTTTAAAAAGCAGTTCTACATTATAACCATAACCCTGCTGTCCGAATCCACCAAAGCAGTTAAGATCCTGCCTTATCTGCGATGCAGTTATCCCCATTCTTTTGCTGAGTTCTTTGGATGAAATCCTGGTTATATCCATTTTCAACAGATCAGACAAATATCTATAATACCTGGGAAGCCTCTTTATGACTGCTACTGACACATTCTTTTTCTGAGCCATGGGTAGCCTCCTTCCCTCTGATTACTTTACGTACCAAATTTGATTATATAACTTTGATATTTTTTTGTCAATATTGCCGCAAAACCTGTATTCTGTTAGAATTATTTCTCGTAGAGTCCACCCGGCAACGGTTCCGGCGGCTGTCCGCGGGCAATGCCCACTACTTCGGAAATGGTGCTGAAAATGATAATACTGTCTTGCAATAACATATATTTGTCATATGGAACGGACATAGTTCTGAGCGACGTGTCCCTCAGACTGCGGCAGGGCGAGAAAGCCGGCCTTGTAGGAGTCAATGGCGCAGGCAAATCCACTTTGTTTAAGATCATAACCGGGCAACTCAAGCAGGATTCCGGCGAGATCTTCATGTCCCGGGACCTGCGGGTCGGATACCTGGACCAGGGCTCCGGCCTTGAATCAGGCAATACGATATGGGATGAGATGCTTGCCACATTCTCTCCGCTGATATCGATGGAAAGCCGGCTCAGACAGCTGGGGAAAGAAATGTCCGATGAGAAGGATGAAATCCGCCTCAACTCAATGATGAAGGAATATGATGCGCTGTTGGAGCGCTTTTCCCGTGAAGGCGGGTATGAATACAACAGTCGTATCAGGGGAGTGCTGCGCGGCCTGGGCTTCGATGAATCCCAGTTCAGCCTGAGGATAAAAGCGCTGAGCGGCGGACAGAAAACACGCCTTGCGCTGGCAAGGCTGCTACTGGAGGAGCCGGATCTTCTGCTGCTGGACGAGCCCACAAACCATCTGGATATTTCTGCGATAGAGTGGCTGGAGGATTTTCTGAAAAACTACAGGAAATCCCTGATCGCGATATCCCATGACAGGTATTTCCTCGATACGGTAACCACAAAGACCTTCGAGCTGGAGAACCACAGGTGCACCACTTATGAAAAAAGCTACACCGGCTATGCAGAGCAGAAGGCACTGAACCGGAAAATCCAGCAAAAGCATTATGAATTACAGCAGAAGGAAATCGCCCGCATGGAGGCATTTATAGAAAAACAGCGCCAGTGGAACAGGCAGAGGAATATTATAGCCGCAGAAAGCCGGCAGAAGGCGATCGACAGGATGGAAAAAATCGAAGCCCCCTCCGGACTGCCCGGGAATATAAACATAAGACTCCAAAGCAGCATAACCAGCGGCAATGATGTTCTGTCCGTCAAAAATCTGTCCAAAAGTTTCCCCGGCAAGGAGCTTTTCAGGGATATCAGCTTTGAAGCCAAAAGGGGCGAAAGGATCTTCATAGTGGGTCCGAATGGCTGCGGCAAATCCACACTGCTGAAAATACTCGCGGGAACGCTGCAGCAGGACAGCGGCTGCTTCGAATACGGCAGCAATATCATACTGGGTTATTACGATCAGGGGCTTGAAGGACTGGAGGAAGACAACACCGTACTCGAAGAAGTCTGGAATGATAATGAACAACTCACTCACACACAGATACGCAATGTGCTGGCACAGTTCCTGTTCACAGGCGACGATGTCTACAAGACCATAAGCGTCCTCAGCGGCGGGGAAAAGAGCAGGGTGGCGCTGGCAAAGCTGATGCTGTCAGGGGCGAATCTGCTGTTTCTCGACGAGCCCACCAACCATCTCGATATAAATTCAAGGGAGGCTCTCGAGGAAGCCTTGCTTTCCTACGACGGCACAATCATCGCCGTATCCCATGACCGCTATTTCATGAGCAAGCTGGCCTCAAGGGTCATCGAAATGACTAACAAAAGCATCGAAGATTACAGTGGTGGGTATTCTTTCTACATTGAGCACCGCAGGTCAGCGGCAACTGACCAGACTGAAGGCAGGTACAGGGCCGTCACAGCTTCAAAGCTCGAACACCTTGAGAGCAAGGAGGACCGGGCAAGAAGGCGCAAGCTCAGAAAGATGCTGACGGAGTGCGAAAGCGAGATAAACAGGGCAGAAGCCAGACTGGCCGCCATATCCGAGGAGATGTCACATGAGGATGCCCTGAGCGACCATGTACTGCTTGCTGCCCTCCATGATGAACAGATCCAACTGGAAAACAGGCTGGAACAGCTTTATCATCAGTGGGCTGAACTTGCGGAGGAGTCTGAAGAAATCACCTGAAATAGCTGTCTATCCCTTTTTTGATAGCCTGGGCTATCAGCGTCTGATATTCATCCGTGGCCAGCCTGCGCTCTTCCTCTGCATTGGAAAGAAAACCACTTTCCACGATGACAGTCGGTGTCTTGAGATTTTTTATTATGACAATGGGTTGCTTAAGCTGCGGCTCACGCTTATTGTTCTTATCCACATTCTCTCTGAGAGACTTNTGGATGCATTCGGCCAGTTTTTTGCTCTCGGGCGAGTCTCCCGGATAAAAAGTCTGCGCACCGTAATAACNAGCATCTGTGAAGCTGTTGGCATGGATGCTTACCACGATATCTGCCCCGCTGCTGTCCATTATTTCCTTTCTCCTGGTAAGATCCTGGAGCCTCTTATAATATATGTCCGTTGTCCCTTCCTTGTAGACAAGCTTATCTTCCTCGCGCGTCATGATCACATTGTAGCCGTCCTCCTCCAGCAGTCCCTTTACTTTGAAAGCGATTTTCAGGTTAAGGTCCTTTTCTTTAAGGCCGCTGTAACTGCTGATTTTCCCCGGATCCTCCCCTCCATGTCCCGCGTCGACTATGACAGTCCTCTGGTCAGCGGTCTTAGCCGCTGCAGCAGTCTGTGAATCCACATCCATATTCAGGCTGTATATTGCCAGCAGCAGTGCAAAAATGAGCCCTATCAGGACTAAATTGGATTTTCTCATCACAATAATCATAAAACCCGTCTCCCTATTCAGATTCAATATAAGAATATTCGGGGACGGGTTGGACATATTACAAGACTATGCAGGTTGTATCATGTATTTACTGGACCTTGTTCACATTCTTCTTTTTCTTTTTCTTCTTCTTAGGCTTGTTTTCATTGAGGGTCGGATTCCAGGGGCTCTTTGTGAAGCCCTTTTCCTGGACTGGCTTCTTTCCGAATATCTTTTCCCTGATATTGAGGTTGATGCCGTAATAACCTGCCAGATACCCCAGCGCCGTCATCACAGGGATGAATAATATGGCTCCGAAGTATGACGGGATGGCTTCCTCGAACAACCTGATGAAGAAATAGAGTGGTCCCAGAAAGGTGTTGACTCCCAGATGCTTGAACCGTTCGGTCACAGGATTGTCAAAAGTGATGATGGTGAACACTGCCGTGATCACTATGATGGGAACGACCCCGACTAGACCATAGACCAGACCTTTGAGCGGATAAGGATCCAGCTCATATGCCGGCTTTTTTTCCTTTAATGCCAGTTCCTTCAGTTCGATATACTGGAAGAAGAATAAAAAAAGGAAGCATATGAAACTGTAAACCGGCAGCCAGTTGTTGAAATTGTCTTTTGTCAAGCCTATGACGGGATACAGGAAAACTACAAAAATAAGAACTACCATGGCATAGATATATAGGATCCTCAATCCCTTCATGATATATCTCTTCATAGACATTCTCTCCTGTCGTTATTTTCGTCGCCTGTCCTTCAGGTATACACTGCCTACTATGGACTTGGCTTTCTTTTTGAGTTCTGCGGCGATCTCACCCACTTCGAGATGGTTGCGCAATACCCGATGCTCATTTGATACGACGGCTATGGACAAAGTCATTATCGGATACTGTGTGATCTCTCCTACCCTGTTTGCGGTACTTATGAACCCGGCACGCCTGTCCACATCAGAATAGAGCTCCGGGACCCTTTCGTCGAATTCCTTTATTATATTCTCACAGAGCGCATCTGCATGATTAGGATCGCTGATGACAACGAAATCGTCGCCGCCTATGTGCCCGATGAAATCATTTTTTCCACCAAAGGTCCTGACATTGTCCAGCAGTATATCTGCTATGAGCTTGATGGCCCGGTCGCCATGGCAAAAACCGTATGCGTCATTGTATGCCTTGAAATTGTCCACATCAAGATATATTACAGAGAATATCATTTCCTTGGCAATCCTGTAATTGATCTCGGACTGTATCTCTGTATTCCCCGGCAGTCCGGTGAGAGGATTTGCCAGCCTGTTCCTGTCGATCCTCAGGAGCGTATTCCTTACTCTGCTTACCAATTCACGCGGATTGAACGGTTTGGTTATGTAATCATCGGCCCCAAGCTCCAGACCCGCAAGCTTGTCTTCCTCATTTCCCTGGGCTGTCAGCATGATGATGGGAATAAGATTGTTGCTTTCATCCTTCCTGAGCAGTTTGCAAACTTCAAAACCATCGATCCCGGGCATTACGACATCAAGGAGCACAAGGTCAGGCTTTTCAGATGCAACCATTTTTATGCCGTCCACACCATTGTTTGCCGAAACGACCTCGTACCCATGTTTTGTCAGTACATCCGTGGTTAGTTTGACCATTAGTTCCGTATCATCGATTACAAGTATCTTTTTTTTAAACATAGCGCTCCCCGACAAAACACCTTTCAACTGACAGCCAAAGAGACAGGGTAAAACCGCTTTGCCCTACCGATACGGTGCAATTTGGCAGTCAAAATTATCTCCATTTATATAATATCACTTTTAGTGCATTATACAAGAGAAGTATCGAAAATATGCGAAAAGGTGAAATCCCACAGGATGATCCGCTCACATATTTGAAATAACGGAAGACCTGATAAAGGGCTTCCGTTACTTTTTGGAGGCGCCACCCAGATTTGAACTGGGGAATGAGGGTTTTGCAGACCCGTGCCTTACCACTTGGCTATGGCGCCGTGTTCATTTGACCAGTATATGATAACACGAATACAAATCGATGTCAACACCTGCAATATCAGCGTTACACCTGTTTGCCACCCTTGCTGCGCTGCTGTGCAGAATGTACGGCAAGGTGTAAAAAAAGCGCCTGCTGCGCTTTTTTGGAGCGGGATACGAGATTCGAACCCGCGACTTTCACCTTGGCAAGGTGACACTCTACCGCTGAGTTAATCCCGCATATATGTCCGGCATTTTCGATAGGATACCGGATTTGCTTAGCTGCCTTCCCTGAAGGCTTCTCACCGACCACCAGCCCGCTACATGCGGGTAAAACTGGTGCCCAGAGCCGGAATCGAACCAGCGACACGAGGATTTTCAGTCCTCTGCTCTACCAACTGAGCTATCTGGGCGCATAATACAGATAACAAAAAGCAGCTTTGTCATCTGCATAAGGGGTGAATGATAAAAATGTGGCGACCCGGAAGGGACTCGACCGCTCAGCTCCGCTGCGCTACCCCGCTCGGATCGCAGTGCTCCCCAGAGATCCTCGCGCACTCGCTAAAAAATGCTGTGCATTTTTCTTTACGCTCGTGCCCTCTCGGGTTCTCGCCCCACTTGAGGCTTGGTAATATGGCGACCCGGAAGGGACTCGACCGCTCAGCTCCGCTGCGCTACTCCGCTCGGATCGCAGTGCTCCCCAGAGATCCTCGCGCACTCGCTAAAAAATGCTGTGCATTTTTCTTTACGCTCGTGCCCTCTCGGGTTCT